>ENA-OPCT01000632-OPCT01000632.1-human-gut-metagenome-genome-assembly--contig:-NODE-632-length-17839-cov-2.943376_pt1 | contig 17839 bp, 16 predicted proteins | sample MGYA00241572_ERZ501495 | MGnify/ENA primary metagenome ERZ501495 (study PRJEB25962, sample SAMEA2042580) | human gut metagenome | biome: human gut; feature: human-associated habitat; material: faeces... | reverse complement strand
TTCGTCCGCCGTGCCGGGGCGAGTCGCTGGGCATTTGGTAAACATTTGTCTTGAATAAAATGCGTGCGCAATCGTGATTCGTATGCCGGTTTTTCAAGGCCGTTACGTCGCCCGCTTTCTATGGATTTCATTAGCCACGCCATATTCTCGCCGAGCGTGCGCATGGTCTGCAACCCTTCGGCATCGCGCCGCACGTCGTCGGGGGTGAAGCCATGTACCGAGTTCCAATATTGGGAGGATACGATAGGCATATTAGAAATCGTAAAAAATTGATTGAGTTGCTCAAACGTTGCGGAAGCCCCTCCACGTCGGCACGAAACCACCGAAGCACCGAGTTTACCTGCCATTTTCCCCTCCTTGCAAAAGAAAAGTCGCTGACAAAACGACAGGATTTGCCCCGTTGGATTACTGTAATAGACAGGAGATCCGAGGATAATTGCATCGAACTCGTCAAGGCGGCTTTGAATATCTTTCACCGAATCGTCGCGGAAACATTGCCCTGTCTCAAAACATTTCATGCAGGCGATGCAACCAGCGACGGGACGTTTGCCCAGGAAGAGCAACTCTGTTTCTATACCATGCCGCTGCAACGTGAGTTCCACCTCATGCAAGGCGGTGTAAGTGCAACCGTGCTCGTTCGGGCTACCGTTTATCAATAATGCTTTCATAGGCAGTTCGTTCTCAAATGTTCAGTCCCAATTCGTAGGCTTTTCCCAACGCAGGATGTCCGTCAATGTCTCCGACCTGCATGACGCCGCCTGCATAAACTTCTCCAATATTTTCCCAGCCGAGGTGTCGGAGCAACGCGTGATAGTAGTGTTCAACTGGTTCAAAATTGTCGGGCGTATCACCCTCGGCGGCCATCAAAAGCACGCAATGCTGTTTGGGTGTACGGTATTCGGCGTTTTTCTCCGTTACGGCAAACAGGCGGTCGATGACTGTTTTTAGTTGTGCCGTGATGCTCCAATAATACATAGGTGAGGCGAAAACCAGCACATCGGCGGTTTCGTAGTGCGGATAAATTTTCGCCATATCGTCTTTTTGCACGCATGGCGATTGCGGATTCTTACCGCCGCCCAGACATCCCAGACACGGATGTATATCCATCCATTGCACGTCGAAACGGACGACTTCATGTCCCCCTTGCTTTGCGCCCTTTGCGAAAGCATCAATAAGTCCCGCCGTATTTCCTTTTGCACGGGGACTGCCGTTGAAAATTACAATTTTCTTTCCCATAGCGTTATTTCCGAATGGTATTAGAATTTTGATTATAGGCTTTCGCCACACAACGCCATTCGCCGTCGATTTTCAGCAACAGCAGATAATCCGTAAAGTCGATACGGCCTCCCCAGCTTTCCTCCAGCACACGAACGACAGCTAATGTCTCTTCGACGGCAACCACATCAATACGTGCCTTGAACTTATCGCCTGCTGCGACCGAATCAACGTTGCGGTAAAACTGTTCGATACTCCCGTGTTCCAGTTTCCCATCCAGATAGCCGAACAGAACGGCCTCATCGGTGAATAACTCTCTTGCATAACTACTGTTACCCTCTGCAACACTTTTTACGAATTTCATGGCAGCAGCTTCTACTGCCTTGTATTCTTCGATACTTGTTCTCATAACTTTTTAATTTTGATTTGATTCTATCGCAAAGGTAAAGGGTAGTTTCTATTCATACAAGTACCGAAAAATTATTCATATACTGAAAAATTAATCATCATACTCCCTGTACGGAATGTTATTCGTATTTTTGCCAAATAAAACGAAGACTATGTACGAAAGAAAAATACCTGTTGATTTAAGTTGTCCTTTACGGCTGACAATGAGCCTGATTGATTCCAAATGGAAATCCTGTATTTTGGACGAGTTACGCGATGTGTCCATGCGTCCGAGTGAGCTCCATAAGGCTCTTCCTGAAGCTACACCGCGCGTGCTCGATCTGCAACTGAAAGAATTAGTGGACGACGGTCTGGTAAAGAAAACGATCTATCCCGAATTGCCGCCACGCTCGGAATACTCCATTACGGAATTGGGACGAACGCTCCTGCCCATACTGGACGCCATGATTGCATGGGGAGAGAGGAACAAGGAGTTGTTTGAGAAGAAATATCTTTAATCGAAATCAAGCAATAGAATTAAAGTAGTTATTTTGATAATGAAGAAATAGCTATTTTGATCTTTTATTTTATTCCTTTGAGAATATGTGCCTCCGTCCGTTCCACTTTGGTGGCAAGCATCAATAAAAGTATATTTTAAGAATAGCAACAGCAAAAAAAGATACCCCAGCGGTGGCGATGAATTACTTTAACATGCAGCAATAATATAAAATCCAAATGTAACTTACGAGTTCCGGTAGCCCTTCGGCAACGTATGGAAATAAGAAAACGAATAGAAGCGATTGAAATCGTAGCTCGTAACGTTGGAAGGCAAGATTCAATTGGGGCTGGCTCCGCTTTAATGTACCGGAGCCAATGAAAATGCCGTTTGAATTTGTTTTCAGACGGCATCTTCATTTCATTCTTCTTTGTTCAGGAAGCCATAATTCTGTTTTGGAACTCCTTCGGCGTACAGCCTTCCTGCCGTTTGAAGAAGCGAACAAAATGTTGCGGGTGTTGGAATCCCAGCGATTCGGCGATCTGCTTGATCGTACCTGCCGGATCGAGCATCCGTTCTTTAGCAACGGCAATCATCTTCAATTGAATATACTCCTGCGCCGTCTTTCCCGTTTCCTGCTTCACCAAATCGCCGAAATAATTGGGTGAAAGACAAATCTTGTCGGCGAAATATTTCACGGTGGGAATCCCTTCCCTCGCTGCTGTTCCCGAATAGAGGTAATCATCGAGCAGTTGTTCGAAATGCGTCAATGCATCGTGATTCATATCCTCCCGCGTGATGAATTGCCGCTCGTAGAAACGCATGCAGTAGTTGAGCAGCACCTCGATATTGGACACGATCAGCGATTTGGAAAACTTGTCGATGGGATGCTGCAACTCGCGAACGATCTTCTCCATGTAATCCTGCAGAATGATGCGTTCCTCCGTCGAGAGGTGCAGCGCCTCGTTGGAAGCGTAGGAGAAAAACGAATACTGCTTCATCCGCTGCCCCAGCGAGGTGCGATGCAGGAAGTCGGGATGGAACAACAGACCGATGGCTTCCGGCGCGGGACCATCCTCCAACCGGTGGATGCCTACCGTCTGTCCCGGAGCGAAACTAACAACCGTCTCGTCGTCGAAATCATAGACGGTCTTTCCGTAGTTGATGATGCATCCGGTCGTCTTTTTGAGAAACAACGCATAAAATCCCAGCGTCATCCGATGTGTAGGTTGCGGCACAAAACCGTCGAAATGCACGATGCCGACCAACGGATGGCGCGTCTCGAAACCGAAAAACCGGTTGTATTGTTCGATGGTGTCTGCCTTTATAATATCCGCAGTATGCTCCATAGTCATATAAATACTTTTTTTCAGTAACGTATATATCCTTCTTACCATGCAAAGGAAATACATTTCTTACGATAATAAAAGCTCCGTATTGCAAAATCAGTAATCCGGGTACTTTTATCCGTAAACGGGGTAGTGTGTTGATTATCATATCAAAACACTCATAATAAAACCCGTAATCGGGGTACTTCCGTCCGTAAGATAGGTATCGGCTCCCTCGATATAACTCCCTAATTTTGTATCGTACAAAAATAACAATTTATAATCAGGTAAATATGAAACGGATAGTAATTACAACCATGACGGCATTGGCATTTTTCGCTTCTGCCGTCGCACAAAATCAAAACGGGTGTGTTCCTGCAAAAGGATTCGCCATGTTTTCTGCCGAAGACACCTTCCATCCTTATAAGTTCACCCGTCATGCTATCGGCGACAACGACATTCAGATCGAAGTCCTCTACGCAGGTATCTGCCACAGCGACCTGCACGCTGCATGGGACGAACAGCAGGAACAGGGATTGTATGCTGCCTATCCGATGGTTCCGGGGCATGAGATTGCCGGGCGAGTAGCGAAAGTAGGCAAGAACGTTACGAAATTCAAAGTCGGAGATCTGGCAGGGGTCGGTTGCATGGTCAATGCCTGCGGACATTGCACCTCCTGCGAAATGCACAAAGAGCAGTTCTGCGAAAAAGGTACGACTTTTACTTACAATTCCAAAGACATCTACCACGGTGGAGAAATGGCAATGGGCGGTTACTCCGACAATATCGTGGTAAGCGAGAACTTCGCCATCAAGATACCTGCAAACGCTGACCTGAAACGTGTCGCCCCGCTTCTGTGTGCGGGTGTGACGACGTGGTCGCCCATTCATTTCAGTAATGTTGAGAAAGACGATAAGGTGGCGGTTGTGACGAAAGACGTGCCCGATAATACAATTGTTGCAGGCGTACCGGCTAAAATTACGAAAAATCAAACAATAAATCAATATGAAAATGCTTATATCATCACTTATCCTTATGTGGGGACTGGCTCTAACAACCGGAGCTTGCAGTCCGACCGATGAGCCGGTAAAAACTGAAGAACCTGTTCCCGATCCGGAACCGAATCCCAATCCTACACCCGGCCCACAACCTACGGGTGATCGTGCATTAGTAGTTTACTTCTCTTGTACTAACACGACTCAAGGTATTGCCGACCAGATTGTCGAGGCGACCGATGCGGCGACTTGGCGCATCGTACCTGAAGTGGCTTATACGTCCGAGGATTTGAACTACAACAATTCATCGTCCCGTGCCAACCGTGAGCAGAACGACCCGTCGGCACGTCCTGCCATCAAGGGCAAATGCGAGAATATTGCCGACTACGATGTCGTTTTCCTCGGTTATCCTATCTGGTGGGGAAAGGCTCCGAAAGTCATCTTCACATTCCTCGAAAGCCACGACCTCGCTGGCAAGACGATCGTTCCGTTCTGCACCTCGCACTCCAGCGGCATTGGGTCGAGCGATACCGACCTGCATCGTCTGACTTCCGGAGCCGAGTGGAAACAAGGACAGCGATTCAGCGGAAACGAATCAAAAGAAACGATTGAAAATTGGATTAAAAGTATGGACTTGAATTTTAATAAGAATACAAATGTAGGGGCATTCGACCTCTCAAAGGGCACGAACGGCAACGCTCCGACCGTGCGGTTAAGCAGCGGTTACGACATGCCGATTATCGGGCTGGGCACTTACAGCCTGCACGGGAGCACTTGTGTCAATTCCGTAAAATCCGCTCTCGCAGCCGGATTCCGCAAGATAGATACGGCACACGCATACGAGAACGAGGAGGAAGTGGGGCAAGCTGTCCGCGAATCGGGTGTGCCGCGCGAAGAGATTTTCGTGGCGACCAAACTCTATCCCAACCAATACGCCGATCCCGAGGCCGCCATCGAAGAATGTCTGCGCAAACTCGACATCGGATATATCGACCTCATGCTACTCCATCATCCCGGCACGAACGACGTGAAAGCATACAAGGCAATGGAAAAATATGTGGAGGCAGGCAAAATCCGCTCGATAGGCGTGTCATGCTACTATGTCAAGGAAATAAACGAATTTCTGCCGAAAGTGAATATCAAACCGGTATTGGTTCAAAACGAGGTTCATCCGTATTATCAAGACAAAGAGGTAGTGGAACATCTACACAATCTCGGCATAATCGTCGAAGCGTGGTATCCTCTCGGTGGTCGGGGACACCAAAAGGAGCTTTTGAGTGATCCGGTTCTGTCCCGCATCGCAGCCAAGCACAATAAATCTGTAGCACAGGTTATCCTGCGTTGGGATTTGCAACGGGGCATAGTCGTCATTCCCGGTTCGAGTAACCCCGACCATATCAAAGAGAATATTTCGATTTTCGACTTCTCGCTGACCGACGCCGAAATGGCACAAATCGCCGCGCTGGACAGAAACGAGAAGCACGACTGGTATTAAAATGAAATAGCATGAAAAAAGTTAAAATAACCGTATTGCGTTCCACTTTTAATGAAGATTTAGCCCGCGACTATGGAATGCCGGGACTCAAGCCATGCAGTCTGATGAAAGAGGGACAGGTGTTCTATGCTGAATTAGGCAAGCCCGAAGGCTTCTGCGATGGTGCGTGGCGAACTATTCATCCATACGTGTTTGCTCTTGCTAATGGTGCAAAGCATTTCTATTTCAATGATTGGGTCCGACAACCGGGTGTTGCGATTACTTGTTGCAATGACGGCCTGCGTCCGGTCTTTTTCAAGCTGGAGGCAACAGATGAAGAGGTTGAATCTCCTTTTATTTGATAATTAACAAAATAGTATAAGACAATGAAAACGAATCTGAATTACGACCAGTATATTCCTACCCGCATTCTTTTTGGGGCAGGATAGTTGAATAACCTCCACGCACAGCCTATGCCGGGCAAACGGGCATTGATTGTCATTTCCAACGGCAAGTCCACCCGCGACAATGGTTATCTTACCCGTACCGAAGAGCAACTGCACCAAGCAGGGGTCGAAACCGAAGTGTCCGATTACGGTATTACGCCCGACAAGTTCGAGATCTTCATGCACAATACGTGCGAAGTGATGGGTATCATGTTCACGGGCGACCGGGTGCAGATGACGGATGAAGACATAATACGGATATGTGCGGAATCCTATAAATAACCGGGAATGAGTAAGGAAAAGAGTATGACCCGCCGCGAGGCACTCAAAAAGATGGGTGTGGTAGTGGCCGGAATAGGACTGGGCATCGATGGTGTAAACGCCACCGATGTACTGGGACTATCCGAAAAAGAAGAAAAGTGTAGAAAAAAGATGAAGGTATTGGCAATCAACGGCAGTTCACGAAAAGACGGCAAGAAGGTGGATATGCTGAATCTCGTATTGGTCGAGCTGATTTACGGCTTACAAGAGGCTCGTTCCATTGACGACGGAGAGACTGCAATCAATGAATTAGCCTCCTTTTTCGGTTCTATATACCGATGCGTATAGAGAAAAGAGAGCAGGCGGTTTTCGATCCGACACAGGGTATTGTTGAAATAATGAACAAGCAGTACGGCATCGCTCAACGCAACACCATGGTAGTCGCTGCCGCGCGCTACGAACAAAATTTCTCCGGCACAGAGAAATTCTTCTTTAAACAGGTTACTCGTAATAAGGATATGACCCCGATTTGCAGAACAGGAGGACATACTGTTCCAACCCATAGCTCGTCCGCTTGGCTCCTTTTTCATAGAAGCTGAAGCGGAAGAAGCGTCTGGTAGGATTCTATCGCATAGTGTATTATCTTGCCGACAGGAAAAACATACGATCAATTAATTTCATCAATATTACGATTTACTTTGTTCATCATCATACTACTATCTATAATTAACATGGTTTTTTTAAAGTCTAATACCTATCCATAATAACATTCCTGATAAACACTAAAAAAATCTTCTCCTTTTTCTTGGGAGAATACTATTTTATTTTCACGTGCCAGCCATCCGATTGCTGCAGCTACAGCCATCGGATTTAAGTTGGTAGCGACGACAATGTTTTTGAAAGTCATCTTTTGGCGTTTTGAATCGAGCAAACGCCAGATGATACCGGCATCTATTCCAATTAAATCTTGTTTTATCATAACTAACTATACCTTAATATTAAACTTATTCCAACATTCCGATGCTACATTTATAATCCGTTTCATACACCTTATATTGCGTAAGGGCTTCAATTACAGAAAAATTCGCTTCCTGCCATATATTCTGCGCATCCATAAGGTCGGTCAGAATGGCATAACCTTCTTCGTAGCGGATACGCATGATGCGTAGATTTTCTTCCGCCTGGTTCCGGCTTACTATCGCTGCTTCAATCATTTTTTTTCCATCATACAAATTACGTATCGCTTGTTCCTTTTCTATTTCCATCTGCCGTTGTTTTTGCTGCATATCCAACCGGGCGATATAGACATTCAGCTTTGCTCGTTTCACTTTCTTTATTCCTTCGCCGAAATGGAAAAGCGGCACGGATAAAGAGAACATGATACTTCCGGTATGGCTATCGAACGTACCACCATTCATCGTTCTATTTCCGGCTTCGTCTTCGGAGAACATTTTGTATTTTATATTTCCCAACCAATTATAGCCAAGTCCCAGACCTAAAGTGGGAAGAAACTCAGAGCGGACAATCTTGACGTCCTGTTCATTGATTGCTATCTGATGTTGAAGCAAAGCAAACTCCGGACGGTTGAAAATAGTTCCCGAAGGAATCCGGCTATCATTCATCGTAGCTTGCATGCTTCCAACGGTTTCCCGGATGGAAATAGGGGCATCAAGCGGCAGACCGATATGGTGGCACAAAGCCATTTTGCAAATCCCTAACCCATTCTCGGCTTTTTGCAGATTATATTTTGCTTGACTGATGTGGGAAGTGATGCGTATAAGGTCGCTTTCGGTGGAATATTGATTCTCTACTTTGACTTTCGTATCTGCATAAACGCTGTCCAAACGTAGGATATATTGTTTCAATAGTTCCACTTTTTCTTTCACCGCTACATAATTCCAATAGATATTGTCGGTTTCGGAAATGACTTGCTGACGTTTTAAGCGCTGATTCTCTTTAGCAGCTTCCTTGCCTATCTGGGCTTTCTTATTCGTGGCAATGATTTTCCCTCCCATGAAAACCGGTTGCTGAATGGAAAACCCTGCCATATACACTCCATCAAAAGAGATTTTTCCCATCGTTGTTTCTTTATCCGTCAAATAGGCCTCGGTAGCACTGCCCGACAGTTTGGGAAGATAGTTCGTTAAAGCAATCTGTTTATCCAGCTTTGCCTGCCGGACTTCAATAGTTGCCTTTTGAATCGTTTCATTATTTTCCAATGCCAGTTCCCGGCATCTTTCCAAAGTCAGTTCCTGGGCTTGCAAGGGCAATATAGCCCATGCCAACAGGACAAATGATATATATCTTTTCATTGGTTACTTTGTTTGAGGTTCACTAATCTTAAAGGAAATGGCGTATAAAGACGGTAGCAGAAAAAGGGTGATGAGAATGCCTGCCGTCAATCCACTCATAATGGTTACGGCTAAGGAACCGTACATCGGGTCATTAAGCAGGGGAAGCATGCCTAGGATAGTAGTCAAGGATGCCATCGTCACTGGACGTATCCTACTGACGGTAGCTTCGATAAGAGCTTCATAAGGAGGCGTTTTTTCCTTTATTAGTCTCGTCACTTCGTCCACCAGTACAATCGCGTTCTTCACCATCATGCCGATTAAGCCTAAGATGCCGATAATGGCAAGGAAGGTGAAAGGGCGCTGGCTGGCGATGAGTGCCGGGCTGATACCTATCAACACAAAAGGCAGACAAGATATAATGACAAGCACTTTCTTCCAACTGCCAAACAGAAGTAAGAGGATAATCAAGATACATACCATAATCATCGGAACGAAATCCAGAATCTTGCCTCTTGATTCTCCCTGCGACTTCTTTTCACCCAACCAGTTCATTTTATAGCCATCAGGGAGTGGAATGTTCTCTATCTCTTCGCGCATATATTCATAAGCATTATTGGAAGTATATCCCATATCCATATCCGGGTCGGCTTGCGCTTCAATGGCGCGTTGCCCGTCATAATGCCGTACGACGCCTTCTTCCCAACCCAATTGAATGCTATCCGTCACCACAGAAAGCGGAACACTGCGGTACATCTTGTCTTGGATTTCCGCCGCATCCAGGTTACCGCTGATTAGTCCGGACAGGTCGCTGTCATCCACCTGCACATTAGGCATCGTGCTGAATACGGGAATATCGGCTGCATCCGTCAGCCGGCTTCCATCGCTGTTTCGCACTTTCAGGAAAACAGGCACAATCCGGTTGTTCTCATAAAGAGCGCCTGCCGTTAGTCCCAATCCTGCGGCTTGCAAAGAATTGCCTACATCGCTCCGCTGAATACCGGCGCTATATCCGTTTTGCTGATTATAACGGGCAAAGAGTGCTTTCGTGCTGAATTTCCAGTCATTGCTGACGCTCAATTCATCTATATAAGGATTGCGGCGCATGATGGCTTCTGCTTTTGCCGACAGTTCCTTGAGGATAGCGGGGTCGGGGCCTGTAAATTGCACTTCCACGGTATGCGATGTCTGGATGGAGAAATTATATTTCCTCAGGCGGACGTATGCTTCGGGATGGGTTTCACGGATGAACCGGCGTACTTGCGGCATGACGCGGCATATTGCATCATAATCTTCACAGTCGATAAGGAACTCGCCATACGTGGAACCGCCTCCGTTCATCGGGCGGAGTAAACAATAGCGGGCAGGCGCGCCGCCTTGAAAAGTAAATACATTATGTATCTCGGGATTCTTCAACAGTTCCCCCGTAATGTCGTAAAGGTCTTGTTTCACTTTGTCGGCAGACGTTCCGGCAGGCATCTGGTATTCCACCACAAACTGGTTATAGTCTCCATCGGGGAAGAAGAGGTTTTTCACGAAACGCATTCCCCAACAGGCTACTAGGAGTAAACCGATGGCAATGCCTGTTGTCAGGAACTTATGATTGACCGTCAATGTGATGAAATCTTTCATTTTATGATTAATGCGGTCGCCTAACGATATTTTTCCCTTCGTCGTTTTTTGTTTCTTATAACGTGCAGGCAGAAACAGTTTGCTGAACATCGGTACTTGCGTCAAGGCCAATCCCCATGAAAGCAACAAGGAAACCGTAACTACCAGAAAAAGGTCGCTGGCATATTCGCTGGCAGAGTTCTTTGCCAAGAATACTTCGATAAACGTAACCGAAGCAATAGCCGTAGCGCCGAGTAAGGGTATGGCGGTCTTTTTGCAAATATCGAACAGATAGCGTTTAGGAGGGAGCCCTTTCGCTTTATCGACAAGGATGCCGTCCATAATTACAATCGCATTATCCACCAGCATGCCCATTGCCACGATAAAAGCGCCTAAAGAGATACGCTGCATAGTGGTTCCGAAACACAGTAGGAACGGGAAAGAAGCAGCGATTGTAAGTACCAGCCCCGCGCCGATAATGAGGCTTGGACGCAATCCCATCGTGAACATCAAAACGAGGATGACAATCAGGACGGATTCTACCAGGTTTACCATAAACCCGCTTGTGGCGGCTTTCACCAGTTTAGGCTGAAAATAAATCTTCTCGATATCAAATCCGGCGGGTATGTCCTTTTTTAGTTCTGCCAAGCGCTTCTCTACGGCATCGCCCACGGTCACCACATTTACATCCTCTTCGGTCGTTATCATCAGTCCCAAAGCGGGTTTGTTATTCACCCAGATTCCTCCGGTCTGTGGTTCGGTTACGGTTCGTTTCACTTCGGCAATATCGCCCAGCCGGATTTGCCGCTTGTCTATCGTCTGAAGCAGCAGGTTTTCAATCTCTTCTTCCGTTTCCGCTTTTCCGCCTACGCGGTAATTGACTTCTTGATCCATCGTTGGATAAGAACCGGCAGGCACCGCCGAGGTAGCGCCGTTTATTCCGCTCATAATCATGGTAGGCAGATAGCCATTACGGGCTATTTGTTCTTTTGTCAGCGTAATGTCAATGCACTGTTGCGGATCGCCTTTTATTTCAATGCGTCGCACTCCAGGCAATGCCAACAATTCCCGTTTGATATAATCGGTCCATTTCCACATCTCGGGATAGTCATATTCCGTAGTGGTAACGGCATAGAACATACCATATACGTCTGCTACATCATCCATTACAATCGGAGCCGCGCAACCGCGTGGAAGCCTTATTGCCGCACTCTCCACCTTTCGCCGCAGCAAGTCCCAACGCTGCTGGATTATATCTTGAAACACGTTATCTTCGAGCGTAACATTGATTTTCGACATGCCGTCGCTTGACTCGGAAGTGATTTTCTTCACTTCGGGCAGGGTGCGTAACTCATTTTCCAGTACGGAGGTCACCTGCAATTCCACTTCGTGAGCCGAAGCACCCGGAAACTGGGTAACGACAATCGCTTCTTTCACTCCTACTGCCGGATCTTCCAACTTAGGCATTTTGATATAACAATAGACACCTCCAAGCACAATAATTGCCATCAGCGACCAGAATAAGGTCGGCTGTTTAATTAAATAAGTCGATACTTTCAACATCAGATGAGGTCTCCTTTATTGGTTGGCGAACTTGTTTGAATAACTTTCACTTTCTGTCCTTCCTGTAGGGACGAGACGCCCGCTTTCACCACTTTGCTTTCGGCGGATAGTTCCCCGCGCACGCATATTTCGTTTCCCTCTATTCCGAGTACAGAAATTTCTGCCTTATTTAACGTATTTTCCGGAGTAACTACGTAGACATAAGGAGAGCCGGTGGCATCCTTACAGACGGATGAAGAGGGTAACAACAGGGAAGTGTCCCGGCTACCATCTTTCAGGAGGATATGTACCTGTACATTCATTCCGGCAGTGATTTCATTTCTTTCTGTGCCCTGAATGCGGAAAAGTACTTTATACAACTGGTTTCCGTCACTCTTGACTACCGCTTTCATTTGGTCTAACGGATATATCTTTTCGGGAGTCCGGCTAAGGAAACAAGTCACCTGATCAAACAAGTCACGTTTATGATATAATTCGGAGGGCAATCCCACTTCTACTTCCATCCTGCTCAAATCAAGCAGAGTGGCTATACAACTGCCGACACCCGCCCATTCACCTCTGTGCATGTTCACTTTTTGGATGCAACCGCTCACGGGGGCTTTCAGCGTGGTGTACTCATATTTATTTTTTTGAATCTCCAATTGAGCGTCCAGGTTTTCCAGCTTCGTCTGGGCAGCCTCATATTCATTGCCACTCAGCGCTTTTTGTTCAAACATCCTTTTCTTTCGCATTGCATCACGGTAGGCTAAATCCCGTTGAGTTTGCAAAGCTTTTACCGACAACTCATAATCTTCATCACTTAACCTAGCTATAACCTGTCCGGATTTCACATAATCCCCTTCTTTTACCCGAATAAAATCAATTTTGCCGGCAGTCTCAAAAGCAAGGTTTAAGGTAGAGTTTTCCTTTACAATTCCTGATAACACTCTGACTTTTGTTTCATTGGTCGGTTTGGGATAAATCACCTCCACTGACTGGGCACTTGCTTCTGTTCTTTTTTCTTCTGTGCAGCCTCCTGCAAGTACAGAGAAAAGCGACAGACAGCCAATACTAAAATACTTCTGTTTCATACGCTTAAAATTAGAACTTATATTTTTTGCAAAGTTTCCACAAAAAAACAGAGGATATAGAAAATAAAAGTCATATAACTTGCTCTAAATTTCCACTTCTATTATATTAATGCAGGTAAAAAAGACAAAATTCCTATATTTGTGATCAAATGAAATTTATAGTAAAGCTTAATATGAAAGATATAGATGTAAGGACACTTTCGGAATTAGGATATAGTGCCTATGAGAGTTTCGGATTTATCGAAATAAACGAAACTGCATTAAGGTCTAATTTGAAAAATTTATCGGAAGTACACAGGTTGGCTTGCGACAGTATGATATGCTGTTGCATTGACGGAGAACTGACATTAGAAATCAATGAACGTCCATTTACTATCCAATCAGGAATGTTTGTCATATTCAAGCGTGATAATATATGGAAAGTATTACAATATAGCAATGATTTATACATTATCTGTGTGCTAAGCCAGAGCAATGACTACATAGCTAAGTTAAACAATACCCTTCTGTTGCTGGACTTCAAATTCCGGATCGATAAGAATCCTTGTTACAAATTGCAAGGGACAATTTTGAATGAGTTGATAACGCTTTTTCACCTTATGAAAGAGGTGATGAAACGCGATGCCACCATGTTAAAGAAAGAAATAATAGAGAACTATTTATGCATTATTTTCTATACCATACTCTCCGAAACAGTCCAGAATATATACGGAACTCACAGTAATAAATATGCTGACGAAATACTAAGAAAGTTTATCCTGTTATTGGATGAACATTGTAAACAGGAGCGCAGATTGTCATTTTATGCAGACCGTCTGTGTATTACTTCTAAATATCTTACCGTTCTGATCAAACATGCCAGTGGACGTAATGCTCGTCAATGGATTGTGGATTTTGTGATAGCAGAAAGTAAACGTCTACTTCAAAAAAAATCTCTTACCGTATTGGAAGTTTCCAACAGAATGAACTTTCCCAACCAAAGTTTTTTCACGAAGTTCTTCCGCCAATATACCGGACAGACTCCCACGGAGTATAAAGAGTTTATAGCCGCTCAAACGTAATAACGATAAGTGTTTAGAGATATTCGGTGTTAGACGATCATTATTACATGGTAGATTTTAAAGTGACTATTTGCCAGACATTTTTATTCCCATTTGTTATGTTATTGCCCTGTGGTGTGGAGGGTAAGACGATTCTAAAGCTTTTGGTTGGCTTTTCGACGGTTTTACCTGGCTTCGCTCTCATGGCATGGCTCATTTCCCTCTAAATCCCTTATCTACAACCTTCTTGCGTCCATCTGCTTATATTTTTATTTTTTATCCTTATCTTTGCCGCCGGTTAATGAACAACGATTATGGAAATAGCTTCTTTATATCATATTTTTCAGCAATATCCGCAAATCACCACTGATAGCCGGAATTGTAAGGATGGTTCTATCTTTTTTGCCTTGAAAGGGGCTTCGTTCGATGGAAATACTTTTGCCGCGCAGGCGTTGAAAGAGGGCTGTGCATATGCGGTAATTGACGAACCGGCTTATGCCGACAGTTCGAACGAACGCTTGATTTTGGTAGATAATTGTTTAAAAACCTTGCAGGAATTGGCAAACTATCACCGTCGGCAGTTGGGGACGCGCATTATCGGAGTGACCGGTACAAATGGAAAGACTACCACAAAAGAGTTAATTTCTACGGTATTGTCGAAGAAATATAATGTGCTTTATACCCAGGGAAATTTTAATAACCATATCGGAGTCCCATTGACTCTGCTTCGTTTGACTGCCCGGCATGATATTGCTGTTGTGGAGATGGGGGCGAACCATCCCGGAGAGATTGATACGCTTGTGCATATAGCCGAACCGGATTATGGTATCATTACAAATGTAGGCAAGGCACATTTAGAGGGGTTCGGTTCTTTTGAGGGAGTCATTAAAACAAAAGGAGAGTTGTACGATTATCTTCGTAAGAAACCCCAAAGTATTGTATTTATCCATAATGATAATCCGTATTTGAACGGCATTGCACATGATTTAAATCTGGTGCGTTATGGTAAGCCGGATGGCCGGGCGGTGCTTCACGCTAGCGGTGAAGTGGCGGAGTGTGCTCCTTACCTTTCATTCCGTTGGAGAGTGGGTAATACCGCATGGCGCTCTGTACAGACTCATTTAATAGGGGCATATAATTTGGACAATATGTTGGCAGCGGCAACCATTGGCCTTTATTTCGGGGTCTCTGCCGATTTGATTGATGAGGCATTGGCTGCGTATATTCCCCAAAACAACCGTTCGCAATTGAAAGAAACGGCGGCAAATCGGTTGATTGTGGATGCCTACAATGCTAATCCCACAAGTATGATGGCTGCTTTAACAAACTTTCGTGACATGAAGGTTGCCCCGAAAATGGTCATTTTGGGGGATATGAAAGAGTTAGGTACCGGCAGTTTGGAGGAACATCGAAAAATAGCGGACTTTTTACAAGAGTGTTCTTTCGATGAAGTCTGGTTGGTCGGTGATCAATTTGCAGCCGCAGGTTCTTCATTTCGTACTTTCTCCCATGTGGAAGAAGTTAAAGAGGCCATACGGAATCATCCTCTTAAAGGATACTATATTTTAATTAAAGGTTCAAACAGTATGAAACTTAGTCAGCTTGCCGAAGACCTTTGAATGGAGCATGTATTGAAGTAAAGACGGAATACGCCAATGTTTCAGAATAGGAAAAAGCACCACTTTACACCTAGTTTTCATAGGTCAAAAGTGGTGCTTTTTATTTATTCAATTACAATCTGTAACTTTAGCTAATTTAATTTTTACTTTTTAGACAGTCCTTTGAAGCCTTTTTTCAAAAGGCAACATGTTATCGGCTTGGGATTTAATTCTTTATTCTTTCATTTTCTCGTATTCCAACGATGCCAGGATAAATGTTCCGATAGCTTTGCCCTCATTTTGAGTAATGCTTACGTCTTTTCCGCAGAGATAATAATTGATGGTACCTGTACGGGAAAGGTTTTTAGCCGGGCCTAAGCCTGCGGAAGCGCAAGTTTGTATGATATCCGTTTGTCCGTTATTCTCGCGGATGAATGTTTTGAGCAAGCCTTGGTATGCTTTTTCGGCTGTTGGCAAATAAGTTTCTTTATCGAGCAACCCCAATCTGATACCTTTCAGGAAAGAATAAGTAAAGATGGAAGAGCAGGATGCTTCCAAATAATTAGAGGCGTTTCCCACATTATATTCTTTGCCTTCTATAGAATCTCCTTTACCATCGGCAGTGGTGGTAGCGTCATATTGGAGCAATTGATACCATACCCCCGAGTCCTTATCCTGCCAACGCGCAATGCCGGCAGCTACTTGTTGAAGGATGTCGGACACTGCTTTGTAATCCGGGTGCTCTTTAGGCATGAATTCGAGCACGTCCACTAATGCGGCGAAATACCAGCCCATACCACGTCCCCAGAATTCTTTACTGCAACCGACGAACGGCTCTTCCTTATTTGCCCAGAATGAGTTGGAATCGTTTGGAGTAGCCGACCAAGCATGGTAATTCAGTTGTTTTTCCGGATTATATGTATATTGATGAATAGTTTTGAATTGCAAGGCAATATCCGACCAACTTTCAGCATTGTCTTTTTCATCTGCGGTTCCGAATACATGTTGCCATTGGGCATATACGGGGGAACCCATATATAAACCGTCCAGCCACATCTGGTTGGGATAACTTGCTTTATGGAAGAATCCTCCCGTACCGGGTAATCCTTCGGCAATACGTGAATGATTATATTTTAATGTATTACGAATTAAAGTCGCTGCCTTTTTATAACGTTCAGCATCTTTCGTATTTCCTTTTTTCATTTCTTCTTCATAAAGGGCAAAATAGATGTTACCGGCAGGCAAGTCGTCGATATTGCTGGGGCGGAGAGCCGAACCTCCCTTTGAGTTCAGAATCATCGAACCGTCTTCATTTGTGTTTCGGTCGGCAAAAGCTTTCACAGCATCGTAATATTCTGTTTTTTCAGGATACATTTGCCATGCTTTTAACACAGAGTTTGCCACTAAACCGGATACATAATCCCATCCGGTGTTAGCTAATGAATCCTGATAATGGCGGTTGCAATAAAAGTCTGTCAAGCCATGTGATTCTACCATTTTTTGTGAGTACTTTACAGTTTCTTCTTTTTGCTTATTCGGTGTGCATGCCCCGATTAAAAGTAGAGAAACGGTCCATAATAAATAATGTTTCATGATTGGTTATTAGGTTGTTTGTGCTACAAATGGATAATTACTTAATTGTTTATGTTTGCAAATATAAATTATTAGTGCGTAAAACCGAACGAACTATCTGATTTTTTTGAATATTTGAGGTTTACGAGTATACGGAAAAATAGGTTTATATATCGAAACCACCTTGCAGGGCAAACCATGATATGCGGTTATTTTCTTCCACCTCCATTCGTATCCGCTAACCATTCAGTGGATTGAAATCTTACTATTACAGAAAATACAACTTATTTATAATCAGTATATGTTTATTCTCGCAATTCCCATTGTCTTGAGTGTGGCAATTCCACTGGGTTTGCTTGTAAACGGCTTATAAGCATTTGTATTTGTGTAAATTACAAGATTATTAGCAATTTCTTAGGGGACATTATTTTTCCACCTCTTACATAGAGGCGGAAAGAATTTGCTGCAAAGATATAAAATATCGGTGTGGTA
>ENA-OPCT01000614-OPCT01000614.1-human-gut-metagenome-genome-assembly--contig:-NODE-614-length-18254-cov-3.492719_pt1 | contig 18254 bp, 15 predicted proteins | sample MGYA00241572_ERZ501495 | MGnify/ENA primary metagenome ERZ501495 (study PRJEB25962, sample SAMEA2042580) | human gut metagenome | biome: human gut; feature: human-associated habitat; material: faeces... | reverse complement strand
TATCAACGGTAACCAGAAACCGGCAGCCGGACATTACAACTGGGGCGTAACTATTACAACCGCTTATTTACCATTAGACAATACCTCTTTTTTCGAATGCGATTTGAATCTGGTAGATTGGCTGAGCCAGTTTGGCGAAGGTAATGAAGTCTATATGAAAGGATTCCTGGGCCGTATGCTTTTCTCCGGCGAAGAGGTACTTAAAAAAGTCAACGTGCTTTCAGGAGGAGAAAAGATGCGTTGTATGATTGCCCGCATGCAATTAAAGAACGCTAATTGTCTGATTCTGGATACTCCAACCAACCATTTGGATTTGGAATCCATCCAAGCATTCAACAATAACCTCAAAACTTATAAAGGGAACGTACTGTTCTCCTCACATGACCACGAGTTTATTGAAACCGTAGCGAACCGTGTGATAGAACTCACCCCGAACGGCATCATCGATAAAATGATGGATTATGATGAGTATATCACCAGCGACCATATCAAGGAGATGCGTGCCCGCATGTATAAATAATCTGTAAAACGGAAACGAGAAGCACGCAACCCTCACTTCTTTACTTTTTACATATTTTACTAATACGCCATAAATGAAAGTGCCGGTACTTGGAAAAAGCCATCGGCACTTTCTCATTTTCAACAAATAAATCCCCAATCTTTACGAAGATTTCCACGAAGTATCTTGTTTTACCATAGCCTACCCGAACTATATAGATATCCATTAACGCTTATCCACCAACTTTACGGAATCATAATTCTCATGATTAGTATGCTTCACTTTCAGTGTTCTTTCTACTAACTTACTAACTAAAACCTTAGCAAAGATCTTCCCCGAATGTGGAAATATTCATTCCACTCCTCTCAGAAAACCTGTAACTTTATGTTCTTCATATTCATGTCTTTTTTAAATCAAACAAGGGTACAAACATACACTGATAATTTATGGATTTTCAATTATTTATATCTTTGAAATACTATGAGCATATATAAAAAAGATAAGGATAAATTATGTTTTATCATAGGGAAACTATATCTTTGTTCTTCAATAGTTATCTTTTCCACAATTGTGCAAGTTGTCTTTCACAATATGTGCAAGACATCTTGTACAACTGTGAAAGACAACTTGCACATATTATACAAAAGATAATATTCTAAGAGAAAAAAAATAGATAGAACTAAAGAAGAACATAAATCCTTCTTATAAAACAATAGAATAATGAAAGCACCTTATGATTTTTTTCGCACGCCCCAGCCGAAAGACAAAGACAAAGTGAATTATCATGCTCGGCTAGTAGTGAGAGACACCGTTACCACCAAAGAAATAGCCAAACGGATAGCTAAACGCTGCACCATTAAAGAGGGTGATTTAATAGGGGCTCTGACAGAACTGGCACGCATTATCCGTTCGGACATTTCGGAAGGTTACAGCGTACATTTGGATGAGATAGGCTCTTTCCGCATCAGCATTCAATCTCCTTCTATTCGCTCAACCAATGAAATCCGTGCAGAAAATATCCGGTTTAAGGGAATTGTATTCACACCGGAGAAATCAATGCTCCGAGAATTAAGATCGACAAAATTCGAGAAAGTCAGTCATTCCAATCGTTCGGTTGATATCAGTGAAATAGAAATTGATGCAAAACTGACGGAGTTTTTTAAATATAATGACTACATTACTACAGCCAATATGCGAAGTCTCTGCGGACTTAGCTATTCAACCGCTTTGCGCCGGCTGCAAAACAGGGTAAAAGAAGGACGCCTGATTCATCCGGGACATCTACGTGCTCCGTTTTACTATCCAGTAAAAGGAAATTATGGTATCAATAAATAAAAGATGAAAGTTTTTAAACAATATCTGCACTTTGTCACTTCTATTCAGAGTAATACTGAAAAAATAGATGAGTGATAAAGTGCAGATGCTTATTTTTATTTAGAAATCAAGTCATTAAGGATATATTCCTACAAACAGAATCCTTTCCTTATTTTTCTTTAGCCAAATAATTCCTCCTAACACTTAAATATCTTGCCGAGCGTTTACAACACTCATACTACATACAATTATCTATTCCTGTACATTGAATCATAATAAGATTGATAATCACCCGAAGTAATATGATCCATCCACTCCTGATTCTCCAGATACCATTTAACAGTCTTCTCTATCCCTTCTTCAAACTGTAAGCTTGGTTCCCAGCCCAGCTCTTTCTGCAATTTGGATGAATCGATAGCATAACGCATGTCATGTCCTTGACGGTCTGTCACATACGTAATCAAATCCATATCTTCACCCTCTTGTCTTCCGAGAAGTCTATCAACGGTATTAATTACCACCTTAATGATATCAATGTTCTTCCACTCATTAAAACCTCCGATATTATATGTTTCTGCAATCTTTCCTTTGTGGAAGATCACGTCAATGGCACGTGCGTGGTCTACCACATATAACCAATCGCGTACATTCTCACCCTTACCATACACAGGCAATGGCTTACGATGACGAATATTGTTTATAAATAATGGAATCAGCTTCTCGGGAAACTGATAAGGACCATAGTTATTGGAGCAGTTAGTCACTATTATCGGCATTCCATAGGTATCATGAAACGCACGTACAAAATGGTCACTACTTGCCTTCGATGCAGAATAAGGAGAATGAGGATTGTATTTTGTCGTCTCTAAAAAGAATTTTTCACCATATGCCAAATGATGTTCCGAAGAAGATGCGGTAGTAGTAAAAGGAGGTTCTACCCCTTCGGGATGCGTCAGCTCAAGCGCACCATAGACCTCATCAGTCGAGATATGATAAAATAGTTTCCCCTCATAAGCCTCGGGAAGTGCTTCCCAAGTCAGCTTTGCCGCCTGCAATAAAGAGAGTGTCCCCATCACGTTGGTCTGTGCAAAAGTAAACGGATCTTTGATACTACGATCCACATGGCTTTCTGCCGCCAAATGAATTACTCCGTCTATATGATACTGCTTGAAAAGCTCCATCATCCTGCTAAAGTCGCAAATATCCGCTTTTACAAACGTATAATTGGGTTTATCCTCAATATCTTTCAGGTTTGCCAGGTTACCGGCATAAGTCAACTTATCCAGATTGATAATATGGTAGTCTGGATATTTATTCACGAATAATCTCACAACATGGCTGCCGATGAAACCGGCACCACCGGTGATTAATATATTTTTCATTTGAATGAAGTATTAAAATTGAGTTATTAAAACTTACTTATAAAGGTCGTCTTGATAATCGAAAAGCCAAGGCGCTTCTTTTAACAGACCGTGATGCTTGTCTTTTTCACTTAACAGCACTTTATCGGCTGGTATTTTCCAATCTATAGCCAAATCAGGATCATCCCAAGCCAAAGCCCCTTCACTTTGGGGTGCATAGAAATTATCGCATTTATATTGAAACACCACTTCAGGCGTAAGAACGCTAAAGCCATGTGCAAAACCACGGGGAATGAAGAACTGACGGTGATTCTCTTCAGTCAGTTCGCAAGACACCCACCGGCCAAATGTGGGAGAACCTTTCCGGATATCAACCGCCACATCCAACACCGCTCCCCGTACGCAACGAACCAGCTTACTCTGCGCAAAAGGAGGTTTCTGAAAGTGGAGTCCTCGTAACACGCCGTAAGAAGACTTACTTTCATTATCCTGTACAAAATGTACTTCACGCACTTGAGTATTGAAATCACGTTCTGAAAACGATTCAAAAAAATAACCCCGGTCATCTTTAAATATACGAGGCTCTATAATCACTACATCTTCTATGTAGGTTTTGATAATATTCATTTTTCAAACTGAAATTATAAATTAAAAGTATAATTCCCGCCAGCTTCACTTAGTAGAAATTGAAAGAAATTATTGCTTCACTCAGGAATTAAAACCTATTCAACCAACCTAGTTTCCACTTTTTATCTGCTTTCCTAACAAAAAGCCAAATAGACTCTCCGTTGAAAACAATTTCCCACCTTTCCCACGGACAAAAAAGTTTTCTAAATCATTACTATCCTAATGAGAATTTAAAATTTTATTCCAGCGACAAAGGTCGGAATTTATATGATACCATACCAGAAACAAACGTTAAAATCAAATTATAGTTAACTCTCATTGTTGAGATTACTTTCAACCCAAATTGCTTTTTCCGGTACGCCCTACTTCACCGATAATCTTTAAAAGATATTGTCCGTATTGGTTTTTCAACATGGGCTGAGCTAGTTCCCTCAGCTTATCTGAAGTAATCCATCCCTGACGGTATGCAATACCTTCCAAACAGGCGATCTTCAAGCCCTGCCGTTTTTCTATCACTTCTATGAATGTGGAAGCCTCGCTGAGGGAATCATGAGTGCCTGTATCCAACCAAGCAAAACCACGACCCAAAGTCTGAACCTTCAACTCCTTAGCATTCAAAAAACATTGGTTCACCGTAGTAATCTCTAATTCACCACGTGCAGAAGGTTTGATATGTTTTGCCACTTCCACCACCTTATTCGGATAGAAATATAGCCCTACCACCGCATAATTACTTTTAGGATCTTTCGGTTTCTCCTCAATGCTCAGACAATTACCCCATTTATCAAATTCAGCTACACCGTAACGCTCAGGATCATTTACCCAATAGCCAAAAACCGTGGCCTTATTCTCCTCCGCCGCCACACGAACCGATTCTTTCAACATGCCGGTAAAGCCCACTCCATGAAATATATTATCTCCCAATACCAAACAAACCGAATCATTACCAATGAATTGTTTGCCGATAAGGAAAGCCTGTGCCAGTCCATCCGGAGAAGGTTGTTCAGCATACTCAAACGTCATCCCGTAATCGCTACCATCACCTAATAAACGTTTGAACCCCGGTAAATCATACGGTGTGGAAATAATCAAAACCTCACGGATACCCGCTAACATCAACACCGAGATAGGATAATAAATCATCGGTTTATCAAATATAGGAAGAAGCTGTTTACTCACTCCTTTAGTGATGGGGTACAAACGCGTACCACTACCACCTGCTAAAACAATACCTTTCATATTAATTATAGTAAGGATTATTATTAAAAAACACTACGTAATCGTTATAGAACAGGAACCCTCTTAATATTACATATCTCCATTTTAATCACATATTACTCTTACAAATTCATCTACACTGTGTGCCGTGATATACAAGTTACACAAATCTTTATCTACTTTGAAATGCTTAACTTGCTGAACAGAATTATATATTTCTTTCGGAGAAATAGAATTAAGATATATACCATTATGTGATTCTTTTATAATTTTCGCCAACATACCTCTCTTTGGTACTATAACTGGTTTAGCAAATTGTATAGCATATCCAAGCAAACCACTACTTTGCGAAGTATTAAAATAAGGCATAAGCACACAAGCTGCAGATTCAACAAGTGTAGAAATAAACTCGAAACTGCAAAATTCATCATAAACGAGAATTTGGACCTTATCTTTGTATACTGCTAATTTCTCATAAAACTCCCTTTTTATTTCAGTATCTACTTTTCCGGCAAACACAAACACATATGTCCCTCTATCTGATTCATTAAAGTACTGAATAGAATCTAAAATTTGCAATGTACCCTTTCTTCTCATTAATGATCCGAAATGAAGCAGCATTTTCTTATTGGGAGAAATTATAGAACCATCTTTCCATATTTTTTCTACAGATTCTAATTTAACAAAAGGATCCGGCAAATAATAAAATTTATTACATTTCCATATTTTATTCAAGGTTCTCGTACATGATCTGCTGTTTAAAACATATATTTTAGAAATACATTTCGAGAATCTTAGCAATGAAAACCTTAAAACCTCTGCAACCTTTTGCAATAAATTATATTGCTCCCAGTCAAACAAATATATTCTATATAGTATACCTGACACATTTACTTTAGAAGGTAGTAAAAAAGGCAACCAAGGTATAAAACTCATCAAAAAAATGAAGAAAACGTTCTCCGCATTATACTTCTTCACATACTTGCCAACAAGCTTACTCAATTTATAGGAAGTAACTATTTTCCCTACAAAAGAAAAATCTTCATTTATACCAATTTCAAAGAAATCAAACTGAATATGTTCATACTCAGGCCAACACAACCGATCTTTAACAAGCAAAAAATCTTTATGAAGGACAAAGATATATTTCTGATCAGTATGAGTAGAATATCCCATGTAAAGATGATGTAAATACTCTAAATGGTGTCCCCGAAGTTCTACATCAAAGATTAATGTTGTTTTCATATAAAAAAGAAATAATTCAACTTATACAAAGTTCTTTCTATTATTCTTCTGAAAAAAGAGCAACAATATCAAAGGCATAAACTGAAAATGATAATAAGGTAATGCACAATAAAATTGATCTAACAAATAATGAATTGCAAATAATTGTATTATAAGAATTGCACTCTCATTTGTTTTTTTTGTAATATATTTAACCGGCAAACAAATCATTATAAAAAGATATATAAACCCAAAACATCCAAAATCATAAAACGCTTGAACGATTGGTACATCTATATAAAAAGGAAAATATCCATGCCCAAACAACATTTTAATAACTGTAAAATTTCCATCATTCCAAAATGACATAGCTTTATTCAAAGTGTAATAACGGGTAATTGTTGATGGATCAACGCCATATTCATGGTTACCAAACATAGTATAAATACCCCTTAATGTACCCTCGGCATAGGTGTCTATACGCTCATGAATGAAAGGGAATAAAAAATATGCTCCAATAATACAAAAAGCAATTAATCCTAATATTGTACAATTTTTACGCGAAACAAAAACGGAAAAACCGTATTTCTTTCCAATATACACCAATAAACATATAAAAGCACACACCATAGAAGCCCTCGTTCCAAACATAAAAAGTCCTATAAAAGAGAGTACAATTAAACAAGAGCATATCAAAGGATAATATTTTTTTGAAGAAAACAGTACAATGCTTGTAACAACACACAACAGCAAAGCACGCCCCATTGTTATTTTATCTCCTCCTTCAGAAAGGCCAATACTATCTGTTTCCTCGTTATAAAATACATTTTCTGTATATAGTCCAGTAAAACCATTAGTTGACTGATATCCAACAACTAATGCAATTATAGCTGAAGAAATAAGTAAAATAGTTGATAAGTTATTGATTGATAATTTTCTGTTTTGAGTCGACAAAAGAATGATTGCAAAAATCTGATATAAATGATATTGCAAGAAGATTGAAACGAGTGTAGGTTGAAATGACAAATATAAAATTTCCAATAGATTAAAAAATACAATCCATTTAAAATAGATATTCCATGATGGAAAATGAAAATGAAAAAGATTTTTATAATTACATACCAAAAATAAACTTAATATCATCAATACATTAACTAATTCTACATAAAATATATTACGTATAACAGTACCCAACTGTACTCCTACAAGCATTAACACAAAACCCAATTCAGTTTTGAACGAAAAATTATGATTCATTATATATTTCTTTTATAATTCCTCTTCCACTTTATACCAATACTTTAAATTCTGTCAATATCCACACCAACAATTTATTCTTTGCTTTTCACGCATGATTCTTAGACAATAATAATTTCACCATTCTTTTAGGCAATAAAACATTCATTATTTGTTTAAAGCATATCCTGAAATCAACATTTTTTGTTCGATGTAAAATGATACATACCGGATACTCTTTCTGATGCTCAGGAAATATTTTAAGCCTATCCGGCTGATGATATTTTTCAGGGAACCGGCCATATTGACTTGGATCTAAATGAGTCTCTATTTTTCTTTTCTTAGATAACAAACTAAGTATCGACTGATCCATGCGATGCTCTATAAATCCAGGCTTATTCATAACTTGTGGTATTTCCGGATTTCCCGATATCAAATCAAAATCACAGCACAAAGACAACCACTCTTCAACAAAATCCAGAGATTCCTTACTTTTCCTTACACAAATAAAATTAGCTTGCACTTGCGGAGTATTCCTATATATCGCATCCTCGCATCCCATCCTCTTAAAAGCATATTCTTTTGTATATTGCCTCTCAACCAATGATATATCAGAAACCCAGATATCAGATTCCATACGCTTGATTATATGACGACAATTTCTGATAAAAAATGAGCCTGCATCACCATAGAACACAAAGTCCTCCTCTTGTGCCTCTTCCTTCAAAGCCTTTAACAGGATATATGGTTTCCACAGCCACAATCCGGCTCCAGATTTCGTTTCCAAGATACGAGCATTCGCTTTATAAAAGTCATCACTAATATCCACAGGAGTATAAACTACAACCTTATCAAAACGCCCTAACCACTTTGCCATCTTAGCACTGAAATCGCGAGTTTTTGCGTACAATTCATTGCTATAGGTCACATATATATTCATTTTATCATCTCTTTTAGCGAATGATATTGATAACCGCCGAGCAACTGACGGATTTTAGTATCATCAAAGTAAGTATCTCCACTCTCGATATGTAAATCTTTTTCGGGCCACGGAGTCGACACAACGTTGGTACCAAACAATTTTGCTACCATTTCGGCTACTTCTCGCAGTGAATAAGTTTCACCACCAACATTATATATTTCCCCATCAGACTGTTCCATCATTGAAACTCCGACAATTTGTTCGCAGATATCGGCAATATGAGTAAAAGTCCGTTTCATTGTACCTCCACCGTACAAGGTTATATCTTTACTCTGGGAAGCCATTTTACGAAAAAATCCAATTGTACCGAAACTATAATCACCCTCCAACAGATTTCCATAAGGCAGGCAAATTCGAAAAACCGTATAGGGTATGCCAAAACTCTGACGATATGCATACAAATAACCCTCACACGCCAATTTATTTACTGCATATACAGTCTTTGTTTCTTTCTCATCCTCCTCCTTCAATGGTTTATCTACACCCTTATAAACAAGACGAGTGGAGGGAAATATTATCTTAGGACGATGCACCGATTTCCGAATATAATCAAGCAGATATAACAATCCTCGCTCATTGATATCAAGATATGCATCACTCTTCTCAAAACCGGCATATGTGCCTGTCAAACCGGCAAACAAAAAGATATAGTCAACCTCTAATTGAATCTGTTTGACTGACTCTGGGTCCGTCATATCAATCTTCGTATAATTGGCTTCTTCAGTCTCTATACAATCATAACAACTAATATTCCTATAACCCTGCTGTTGCAGATACCACACAATGTGTTTCCCTATAAATCCTTTAGAACCTATAACCGCAATTTTTTTCATTTTGACATATTCATAAAATCACTTACCAACTTTTCTTGAATAAGCAAAGCCTCATATTCTGATTCCCTAAAAGATGCGTGATTGACACAATTCACAAAAACCTGCATACTCTTTAAAAAAGCGTCATCAGCAGGTAATTTATGAGTAGAATACTCCTGATTTTGTTTTAATGTATATTCTGGAACGAAGCCAGCAGGCGCAGTAAGAATACGCTCACTTGTAATACTTCCTTTAGAGCCCCATATTTCGATACTGCACTTATAATCATTATCCATACCAAAAGCCAATTGCGCACACACACCACTATCATTCACCATCGTTGCACTTCCGCCTATCTCCACCTCAAAATCGTTGATATTCTGAACATTGGCACATACCATACGAGCCGAATCACCCAATAGATAACGAGCATACTTAATAGTGTATCCACCCGCATCCAGCAAAGCACCACCTCCTAAAGCTTTTATGTAACGAAAATCTCCAATTGGACGACGAGGGAAACCAAAACTGATACGGTATAAACGCACCTCCCCAATTACTCCGTTTTTTACCACTTCTTCAAGAGCTTGCAATTGTTTATGATAAATAAACATATAATTCTCATGAATAGCCAGTTGCTTTTTACTTGCCAATTGAATCAATTCTTTTGTTTTCTCATAACAAGTAGTTGAAGGTTTCTCTACAAAAACATGCTTTCCATTCTCCAATGCCAATTTGGCCCATTTAAAATGGAGAGCCGGAGGAAGTGGAATATACACTGCATCCACTGCTTCACTTTTGATGATAGTTTCATAACCCTCAAATATTTCACCACCATAAGTGTTCTGAAAGTTTTGAGCCTTTAAAAGCTCACGAGATTTCATCGCATCAATACTTTCCTGAGAAACCGACTTTAGCTTTTCTCCAAACCATTCTTCTGCCGAAGCATAAGCGATTCCGGCATAAGTCAATCCTTCACACTTTTGCAAAGCTGGCATAAATCTCCTGAAAGCTATCTCAGAAGGACATATTATTCCAATTCGTATCATAGAATCTTATTATTTGTTATTCAATAATGATTAGAATGTAACATTGAATACATTTTATAGGATAATAAAAATTTAGGAAACAAGAATTGATAGAGAGGCACTAGAATATTTATACCTCAAATGCGTTCGCTTTACATAAATTTTACAGCAGATAGCAAACTACGAGCCGCAATATTGAGATAATTGTTATAGGTTACAAATGATAACAACTGATTAAGTGTCATCCAACAATAATTTCCTTCTACTTCTATAGGAAAATCATCGTCAACCTCTATAATTGTATTGAGATTCTGCTCTTGGAAAAAACGTCCCCCCTCTTCACTTTGGTATGTTGAATACCAAACATTTTCAGGTTTTGCATTCAGAAAATATTCCAAATAAGGAATCGTATACTCATTTTTACCTTTGCGATAATTACCGGTAAGGCATTGAACCGTGGGAGCCATTTCGATGATATCAAAATTGCCAGCTTCCAGTTTTGCCTGCACAAGAAAATGATAAATACCATTTATTTTTTTCACGAGAAAACCTATTAACCCTTCTTGTGCCGAACGAACCATAGGCTGATCCCAAGCAACAACCTCGCGGTTACCAATTTGTACATTCACCCCAATCACATCAAAGTACTTGTGATCCTCATGATATATAGTATTCCCATCATATGCCCAACACCGCATTTCGGATATGCCTATAGACTTCACATCTAGCTCATACTTGAACTTCAGTGAAGTAATCCACTGTATGATATCTTGCAAAGTGTGCAAATGATTCTCCGAGCTAAGTACTGAATAAAGATAAGAGTCCGACATTTTTTCCGAATGTTGTTGGAGAAGACTCATTAGCCTCAATGAATGCTCTGAATAATTGCCATAGCGAATACATGATATAACTGTACGAGTATCCATATTTACTATATTAGGATAACAGAGAAGTTCTTTTATCTGACCCAACGATAACCAGACAAAGCCCTCATATTGCTCCACTTCCTCATCCTCAGACACCTCAATAATTATATTACGGTTACGCTTATGCAAAAATCTAGCACCTTGTTCTGACTGCAATTGGTCTACAAGAATGGCAGCTTTTCTTTCTCCTGTAAAATATTCCAAATATTTAGGACTGGCACCCTGATGCACGCGAGTATAGTTACTACGCGTAGCCTGAAGAGTAGGCGAAAGCTGCACTACATTCAGGTTCCCTGGTTCAATCTTGGCTTGCATCAGAAAATGGTAAATACCTTCGAATTTCTTAACTATTATACCCAAAAAACCTATCTCCGGTTGGTTAATAATAGGCTGATCCCAACTATTAATATTACGGTAGTTAGTAGAAATACGAATCCCGTCAATACTAAAGAATTTTCCTGATTGATGACGAATGCGATCATCGATATAGTTCCATCCTTTCAGTTCAGATATTGGAATCTGCGTAATGTTCGATTTTATTTCCACGTTCTGCTTTCTCATCCATTCCAACACTTCTTCGGTAGAAATAAATGAGCCTTTGTGTAATGCAGATATTAAAAAACAAAATTCTATCTCCTGCAACTTATTTTTCTCCATAATATATATCCTATTTTTAATAAATTATCACGAAAATTCAAAGCATAGTGAAATCCCCTCAACATTATAATCATTACTGTAGGTGAGTGAAATTTGTAAGCCATATCATACCATCTCATCCATCTTTGGAGATGTAAATAATCACGGTTATGTGGTGATTCCATAGCCACACAAGCTTCAGGACTAAAAAACAATATGCGATTTATTTCTTTACATAATTCATGAAATGAAAAAGGAGTGTTTCGAGCATTGACTATATGCTGAATTATACGAAAAGTATATAAATATCTCATATTGATAATTGCAGATTCTTTGACTGAACTTTCAGCATTGGATAGTTCGTATAATTCTGTCCTCAAACGCAGTTCATTCATATATGAACTTTCGAATGTTGGAATAAATCGTCCATTCAATGTACTTGTCGGATTGCTTCCCGGAATTATTATTTTATTGTAAACATATCCTGTCAATGGCACGCAAATTATACGATGCGTAAATAATAAAAAACGTGCTAAAAAATCAAAGTCCTCACCATGTTCTATTTTTACGTCAAATACCCCCCCCCACTTTTTTAAAACACTATTATTCAATAAAGTACACCATACATAACTTAATTTAGCTACAACTTCATTCGTTATACCAGAACTTGGGCAAAGTTCACAGACAGTTCTACAACCATTAGGCTTATCCAAACGATAATACCCACCCATCACTATATCTGTATTCTCATTTACCCCATCTGCTAACAGTTCAAGATGGTTGTTATCCAATCTATCATCTGCATCTACAAACGTTAGCCATTTTCCAGTTGCTTTATGAATTCCGATATTACGAGCATTACTTACCCCACTTTTTTCTGTGCTTATCAATCTAATTTTATTATCTCTCTCACAATACAAACGAATCAAAGACTCCTGTTTTTCATTGTTCTTACCATTAGAAACGATCAATAATTCCCAATCTGTATAAGACTGGTTTTGTATATCTGATATCATATTAGAGACAAAATTCTCAGAATGATAACAAGGTAGAACTATGGAAATTTTACCAATACTTTTCATTCTCTCAACATTTTACGATAACAACTAACCAAATCATCCACAATAATTTTCGGATTATGACGTGGAAGAGCTTCCATACGGCCATTTTTACCTAAATGTATTGCTAACTCTGAATTCATAATTACTTTTTTAATTTGTATAGCCATAGTATACACATCATTGCCAGGCACAACCAAACCATCTACATTATTATGAATCAAAGTCTCTACTCCACCCACATGAGTAGCTATAACCGGTATGCCAAGAACCTGAGCCTCACAAACCGTATTAGGAGAATTTTCTATATAAGAAGGATGTACATAAATATCCGCATTAATCATCTCATCCACCAATTGATTAGCAGAAATAATGCCCATAGTATAAACACTAACATCTTTGGCCGCCACCCCTGTTAACTTCTGCATATCAATTAGATTACTCATCCCATAAACTATCCATTCAAAATCAAAATCTGCATATTTTTTTAATAGTTTTGCCACGCGGAGTATAACATCACCACCTTTATAGACTGGAGATGAAATAATACTTATAATTCTCTTTTTTGAATGCTCTCTCCTTTGCCATATTCTATCGCTATTGTAGATTACAGGACGCAACATTTCACTACAATAATGGTATTCAGCCTTAGGTGACAATAACTCCACTATACCTTTATCCCACACAGTTCTCCCCATAAAATGCCGACAATTATGGTACATATCCAATTCTCTATCGCAATTACGGTCTAATAACTTTTTATATAGATATTCCATCGGATGCCAACTGAGATATTTTGACCATGACAGACCTTGAGGCATCCATGCTTCTCTATATGCATTCAACATTCCTTGTATATGAATGACCACAGGAATCGCTGTTATTTCCGTAACTACCCCCAATATGGTTTCTGTACCAAATACATGTATAACATCAGGCGTGAAATCGGATATCACTTTAGATATTTCATCTTTCACGGAGGCTTCTTTCTTTTTGTAGTTCAAAGAGCGTTTATTCTTTATACCGTAATAAACACAATCATCCTTTTCATCTTTAAAACTATCAGTCCAAAGAAACGCAATGCCGAGAGTGAGACCTGATGCATACCGGCTGTTTTTAATAGCCTGTTGCAATGAAGAGATCCACCCTCCACCATTATATCCTTTAGGCTCAGTATACAAAGAGGGATTCCCAGATAACCAGAGTATTCGCATTTAGATTTTTAATTAAGAGAAGTGTAACACAAGAAAAAAACAGATAGAATTTCACCTACAGTATTGAAATTATTTTTAAACAATTTTCTATACTATTATCCCAACAAAAAAGTTAAATATAAATATCTTTTCATCACATATACAATCCACCATGATAAAGGTAATACTATCAAAAACATTAAAAATGGAGCAACAAAAACATTATCGGACAAATACATTCTAATAGACTCCTCCTCCACGGCCCAACATATAATAATATGATGAATAATATATATTCCCATTGAACATTTATCTAAAGATTGTATATACCCCCCCCCACTAATTTTAAATTTTATCAACTCTTTTCTATTTAGCCATACACAGCACACAACTATCAAGCCCAAGAAAGGTAAGAGAAGCGAGAATTTACCTAACACAGAAAATGAGATTATCATCAACATGATAATAACTCCTACTGCCATTATCAATCTTATATGCTTTTTCGCCCATATATCTAACGTTCCCCGTCCTATATAAAGTCCCATAATAAAAGCTGGAAAATACAAAACAAAAGCACGGATTCTCAGCCATTGCCCAAAAAAATCAAATCTAAACACAATAGGTAACAGCAACATTGATACACTTATTATTACCATAGTTTGCCACCTCGTTAAAGACATCCAAAAAGTACGTTTTATAAACGTAATAGCAAACATCATAAATAGCACCCATAGAAACCATAAATGAGATATACCATTCAAAAGTTGTACGGGTGAATACATCTCCGGCATGATAACACAAAGAAATACCCCCCAAAATGTGTAAGGAATTAATAATCTTTTCACTTTATCGACACAAAAGATTCCAGCATTGCGATACTTGTTACAAAAATTATATAGGTAACTATAAAGATAACCTGACATAAATATAAATATTGGCATATCAATGGTATTAACGATACGCGCAACAATAGTAATAGATCCTACAGGAGGCATTTTTGACCATGCTGGAGTATAAAAGCATAAACAATGATAAAATACAACCATTAACATGGCAAAAACACGAAGAACAGATATATTTTTATCTCTCATAGCTAATTTTATAGTCAATAGTATTTCTAAAAATGAAAAGTATTATTAAATATCTATTTTTATATATCAAAATGAAAGGATTTCACTTTAAAAACGAGGATAACAGTCTAACATAGAATATTTTGTTCTATTTATAATTTTCACATTATAGTAATCAGCTAATGCTTTCATTATTTCGTGTCCTTCATAGAGTTTTGCATACTCTCTTAAAAAAAAAGTCATTGTATACGGAACTTTCTCACCCGTAAAATAATGGTATAATGGCTCTATTTTTCCATTCGAATCATATACATGTTCTGTCCTACGGCATACTTCATTTTTTTCCGTTACTACTAAACCATCAAAAAATGTATGATCCGCGCCATATAAATCAATTTCTTTATATTCCAAAATAATACCAATATGTATCGCATGATGAAGAACCGTACCAAAGTTCGCACTGGCAAGCCCTCTCATCATCAAAGGAAAACGAAATTTTTGAATTCCATTATAAATTAAACTATGCATTGGTACTATATTTAAGAACGGATTCTTAAATATCTTCGTATAATTCGAATCTTTAATCCAAGGATATTGAACATATACATTAAGTACCCAATCCACCCGAATATTCAAGTTATCATAAAGCTTTAGAACACGCTCTTTATTATATTTATCCATATTATAAAAAAGAGGGTCTGAAATAACAAAAAATTTGGGCTTAATTTGGTAAAATTCATCCATACAGGCTGCAAAGTTCATCATAATAAAATCTGAATCTATATATTCCGAATCTTGATTAAGAATTTGAATAATATCATCCTTTAAAGATGGACCGTTAGATAACACAACCAATTTTTGAAATTTACTTCCAACAATAGTCTTATGTACAATATAGTTCCTAAAATTTTCTCTAAAAAACATTTTTAGAAAGAAAATCACAGAATTGCAGAAATTATTAAATAGTAATAAAGATTTTGTCAACATATTATTTTGAATATTTCATCTTTATAATTTTATAAATATTATTCCTCTCACATTTTGTAAAACCTCCCATAACAACACATACACCAGATAATAATAATGCATAAACAATCTTCAATACAGGATTTTCAACAAAATACTCTATTACAAATACATATATAAATATTGTCATAATAGTAGGAAATATTATATAGGGAAAAATATGTTTCCAGAACAGACTATATGAAAAACCAACATACCGATGCGTTAAACATATGCGTAAAATAAAAAGTAGCAAACTTGTAAAAACTTTATAATACAAACATAAATCCGGAGATAAATTAAAATATAAAAAAAGGTATGCAACAAACACGTTGCTACATAATATCAAACTCATACCAATACTGTATATTTTCATTTTCCCAACGGCACCAATAGTAGTCCAAAAGGGACCTGAAATGCAATCCATCAAAAGGAACAATAATATACATTTGATAAAAGAAGGAGAATAAACCGGATAATCTCCAAGCCAAAAATTCAAAATAAATTCAATATTAAAATAAATAGGAACAACCAATAAAAACAATAAAAAATAGGAAGTCTTTGTTGTAAAAACAATTATTTTATACATCTGCCACAAATTTCCTGACGCATAATCTTTTACTAACCCTGGTTGATATGCAATCTGAAAGTTTGATACAAACTTATATATATTTGAGCACACTTGGTCAGTAATTCCCAATGCTGCATTTGCGGTTACCCCAATAAAAGAATTCATGACAATACTAATACCTTGATCCCTCGCGATATTGGAAGCTGAACTCAATAACGTCCACCCTGTGTAGGAAAACATTCCTTTAAAAAGATTACTATCCCAACATTTTTCATAACGAACTGAACGAATTCTTCTAATACAATATATTATATACGAAAGAGATACAATGCACTGAACACAAAACAACAAAATAGCATATATAATTAATTTATCAAAAGGAGAAAATAATAATAAATATACTATTATCAATTTCAAGGAAACATCTACAATCGATAAATAAGCATAAAATTTCATTTTTTCATATGCTATAATGGCCGCATTATACGGAGCTGTAAGAATATTAACCAAAAATGTCAGAATAGAGAACTGAAAAGTTATATATGCGGCTGTCAATCTTTCAACAGGAATATTCAGTTTTGTATAAATCAGCCATGTCCCTACAATTTCACAAATCAACAAAATACCAACCGCTAATATCATATGAAGATTTAGGCTCATAGAGAAAGTTCTAATAAGCTCCCCTTCCTTATTTTTCCCTAATTGATAATTTAAGAACCGTTGCGTCGCTCCGGATAATGCCGAATTTAAAAAAGAGAACAATATGACAACACTCCCTACAAGAGAATAAATACCATAATTTTCTATCCCCAATGCATGCAACATCACACGTGAAGTGTAAAGTCCAACTAACATTGAGAAAAACATTCTTATATACAATAGAATTGTATTCTTTGTGATACGTTTAACTTCTGACATTCCTAAATTACAAATTCAATAGTAGTTTTGCTATTTATGAAGACCTTCCATTCTATTTATTCTTCATTTTCTTACCCAGCAATATCGGCCATCTCCTATTCGCTACAGATATACATGGCACGCATATTAATAAAATAATCGTTAAAGCTAAGATTCGTGTTTTATCTATTTCTATTATAGAAAAATTTAAATATGACAATATTATTAAATGTAGTGCCAGAATCAAGAAAGTTCCAATACTTATTGTTTTCACGATATTATACTCAGGCAAAATACGACAAAAGAACATTAGTGAATATGTACCAATAAAAGCAACTAAATAGTACAATATTACACTTTTCCCAAACCTAAAATGAAATATATCAGGCATTTCATTGTTAAATGCATAATAAATAAAAATACATAGTAGCATCAATGCCATTGAAAACAATACATTCTTATACCTTTCTAATTTTACCCCCCCCCATTTACCAGGGACAAATTCAATATTCCTAAATAAATTTCCTACAATAAAAAACGGGAAAGCCATTACAAAACGATCTATATAGAAGAATGTAGATATTTCAAAATGATATA
>ENA-OPCT01000574-OPCT01000574.1-human-gut-metagenome-genome-assembly--contig:-NODE-574-length-19015-cov-3.230749_pt1 | contig 19015 bp, 12 predicted proteins | sample MGYA00241572_ERZ501495 | MGnify/ENA primary metagenome ERZ501495 (study PRJEB25962, sample SAMEA2042580) | human gut metagenome | biome: human gut; feature: human-associated habitat; material: faeces... | reverse complement strand
GTGCTCTATAACTCATTCGATGTAACACCGCAACTGGCAGGCGGAAATGCCGACAATGCCATCGGTGTGACATTAGGAAACGGGCGTTTCTATACCATGCGCCAGAATTATAAACCATATAAAATTCCGACATTCGGTTATCCGAAGTTGCGGCTGAACTTGATTATTGAATATACCGACGGAACTACTCAACGTATCAATAGTGATGAGAAATGGCGTCTGACGGCACAAGGCCCTATCCGCAGCAACAACGAATACGATGGCGAAATATATGACGCACGTATGGAACTGGGCAAGTGGACACAGCCTGGCTATGATGATTCCAAATGGCTGAAAGCGCAGCGCGTGTCTCTTCCTTACGGAACATTACGCGGCAACATCGCTCCGAACATGAAAGTAATGCAAACGCTGAAAGTAGGTACGATGAAACAATACGGCGATCGCTACATGATTGACTTCGGCCAAAATACAGCAGGCTGGGTACGCCTCAATATCCGTAATGCTGCAGCAGGCGATACCATCCGTATCCGGTATGCCGAACGGGTAATGAACAATGGTACAGAACTTGATGTAGAGAACCTGCGTCACAGCCAAAGTACGGATTACTATATCTGCAACGGCAAAGAAAACAATACTTCATGGAGTTCTCGTTTTTCCTACCACGGATTCCAATATGTGGAAATAACCGGTTACAAGAATTTGAAAGCCGAAGATGTGATAGCCGAAGTTGTGTACGATGATTTGGAGAATAACGGTTCTTTCGAATGTTCCAACGACATTATGAACCGAGTTTACCGGAATGCATGGTGGGGAGTATCAAGCAATTACAAAGGTGTGCCCTTGGACTGCCCGCAACGCGATGAACGCCAGCCCTGGCTAGGCGACCATGCCATGGGAACATGGGGCGAAAGTTTTATGTTCAACAACGGAAACACATACGCCAAATGGGCGGACGATATTCGCGAAGCACAACGTGAGGATGGTTGTATACCTGATATCTGTCCGGCATACTACAACTATTATACCTCGGAAATGACATGGTCATCTACGTTTCCGGTAATTTGCGACATGATGTACGAACAGTTCGGAAACCTCGAACCGATTCGCAGGAACTACGATGCCATTAAGAAATGGATGCACCATATTCGTAGCGAATTCACAACTAAAGAGGGGGTGATTAGCGCTGATAAATTCGGCGACTGGTGTATGCCTCCCGAAGCTCCGGAGCTGATTCATAGTCAAGACCCTGCTCGCAAAACAGATGGTACCCTGATTGCTACAGCCTATTATTATAAGGTATCGCAAATGTTGGCCAAGTTTGCCCGCCTGCAAGGACTGGAAAACGAAGCGAAAGAGTTTGAAAAGGATGCGGCGGAAATCAAAGAACGCTTTAATGCCCGCTTCCTGACGGTCAAGAAAGGTACTTCACTGGTAAAAGAGCCGCATTACCTCTATCCGGATAGCATATTCTACGGTAACAATACGGTAACCTCCAACATTTTGCCACTGGCATTTAATATGGTACCTGATGAATATAGAAAAGAAGTGGAAAAGAATGTGATAAAAACCATTATCACCACGAACAGGGGACACATCAGTTGCGGCGTTATCGGCATGAATTGGCTGATGCGCGAACTAACCCGTATCGGACGGGGGGATATAGCATTCCTGTTAGCAAGCAACAAAAGTTATCCAAGCTACGGCTATATGATCGGAAAGGGCGCTACTACCATTTGGGAACTGTGGAACGGCGACACCGCCAGCCGCAAGATGAACAGTTGTAACCATGTGATGATTCTCGGAGACTTGATTACATGGTATTTTCGCGATCTGGCAGGATTCACTCCCGCACAACCCGCTTACAAGCAAATTATCCTGAAACCCGACTTTTCCATACAGGAATTGAGCTATGTAAAAGCATCACACAACACCTTGTACGGAAAGATGGAAAGCAAGTGGAAGAAGAACCTGACGCAACTGGAATGGGACATCACCGTTCCCTGCAATACCACTGCACTGGTTTACCTGCCTACGTTAGACGAAAAAGCAGTGCAGGATAAAGATATCCACTTTGTACGTCGTGAGGGTAACAACACCGTGTGGAAAGTACCATCGGGAAGTTACCACCTTTCTATCAAAATGGACCCGTCTTTAGGTAAGGACCGTGAAGGTATCCTGACCGACCAATTCCTATACGAAAAGGCTTCGTTCCCGGAATGCCACGGCGCTACGATTGTGGAATTGAAAAACGGCGATTTGGTAGCTGCTTTCTTTGGAGGAACAAAAGAGCGTAATCCTAACTGTTGCATCTGGGTGTGCCGCAAACCGAAAGGAGCTACCGAATGGTCGGCTCCCTATCTGGCAGCCGACGGAGTTTTTGATTTGAACGACCCTAATGCGGCCCTCGCTGGTATTACAGCCGAATCAACTCCTGCCAGTGCCGGACCCATAGCTTCTACTTTTAAAGGAAACGCTACCAAAGCACACCGCAAAGCGTGCTGGAACCCCGTTCTTTTTCAAATTCCGGGAAAGAATGAAATCCTGCTGTTTTATAAGATTGGATTAAGCGTAGGCGACTGGAGTGGTTGGCTTGTGCGTTCGAAAGACGGCGGGAAAACATGGAGCAAACGTGAGCCGCTTCCGAAAGGTTTCCTCGGCCCGATAAAGAACAAGTCGGAATATGTTAACGGACGCATTATCTGCCCCAGCAGTACCGAAGGTAAAGAAGGTTGGCGGATACATTTCGAGATATCCGATGATAATGGAAAGACTTGGCGCAAAGTAGGTCCGGTGGAAGCCGAACTGAATGTTCCTACTCAATTGAGAAAAGCCGGAGCAACTGCTGAAGATGACATGGAAGGCGGCGAAGCCATCAAAGGCGAAGGAGCCAAACCTATTTACGCTATTCAGCCGAGCATCCTGCGCCATAAAGACGGACGTTTGCAGGTGCTTTGCCGCACACGTAACGCTAAAATAGCTACCAGTTGGAGTAGCGATAACGGAGATACCTGGAGCAAAGTTACATTACTCGATATCGAGAATAACAATTCGGGGACGGATGCGGTAACAATGAAAGATGGACGTCACGTATTGGTGTATAACAATTTCGAAACATTACCCGGAACCCCAAAGGGAGCCCGTACGCCACTTAGCATCGCAGTTTCAGATGACGGCATCCATTGGACTCACAAACTGACTTTAGAAGACAGTCCGATAAGCCAATACTCATACCCCAGTATCATACAGGGGAAAGACGGCAAGTTGCATGTTGTATATACATGGCGCCGCCAACGTGTGAAATATATGTTGATTGATTTGAAATAAAGAGTTTGCTTACTTTGGCTCTCTAACTATTTACCCGGATAGTGCTTCCAACAACTTCTGTTGGTAACTATCCGGGTAACTTTATGTCATTCCCGCTTCTATCCCATCAAACATTTATTCTTTATAACAAGTTTTCCGATACAACTTCTATAATACTGCCGAAACAAAATATATAGTATAACGCATCAGTGCATTATACTAGTTTTCATCCTATTTAAAAGTTACGGGTAAATCAAATTTGTCTAAAGAACATGTGTCTACAAATAAGTTCGTTAGTTATACTTGTTAAAAACGAGCTCTTCCATAGGTACCAAAAGCCATATGACAGACAAATAAAAGACAACGGTGAACGGACACAACCACCGATACATATGAAAACAGCATTCCATTGAAAATCCTCCGGAATAATTAGCACTTAACACGCTTGACGGTACTCCTGCGGACTGCATCCTACCAGCTTCTTGAATAGAAAGGTAAAGTATTGCACATTGCAGAATCTCAATTGAGTGGCTATTTGTATGATAGGCTTATCCGTCGTGCGCAACCACTTTTTCGCAATCTCGAAACGTTGACATTTCACAAGTTCCGTTATATTCTTACCGGTTTCTGCCTTTACCAAATCACCGAAATAGAAAGAAGACATCCCCAAACGTTCCGCAAAATAACCGGCATCGGGCAGTTTGCAAGAACAATGATCGGAAGAATTGAAGTAATCAGTTATCAAACGGTAAGTCTGCTGCACTACTTTTTTATCCGCCTCACTGCGAGTAATAAATTGTCGTTCGTAAAAACGAGCACAATAATCTAACAACAGTCCCACATATTTGGCTATCAGTTCTCCGCTGAACCTATCTATGCAATGCCGTAATTCACGGTCTATATGCCGGATACATTCCACAATAAGCATTTTTTCCCTTAACGACAGATGAAGTGCTTCCTCTCTTTTATAAGACAGAAATGTATAGTTAGAAAGGTTTGCACCCAAAGAAGTATAACGTATCCAATCGTTATGCAAAATCAGCAGATATCCTTTAGAACGGTAAATACAATTCCGGTTGCATGCATTCATAAAATTTGCAGGAGTGAAACAAGTCAGCATTCCATCCTGATAATCATAGCTTTTCCGCCCATAACATGCCATATCATTGGTATCCTCTTTAAGGAAAATGACATAGCAAGCCATATCTAGGCAGGCAGGCTGTACTGGAGTAGCATCGGACAAGTCAATCACACTAATCAGTGGATGCAATGTCCGGCAACCCATATAAGTATTATACTGGCTGATATTATCGATATACATCCCCTCCTTTTTCATCCTCCTCTTCCTCCGAAAAGCAACTAGTTTTATTCACAACTTATTACTAGAACAAGCATTAAGCTTGTAAACGATATTCAGACGGAGTGCATCCTACCCGTTTCTTAAAAGAGCGAACAAAATGCTGGGGATACTGAAAGCCTAGTTCATAAGCAATTTCAGTAATTGTTTTGTTCGAACTCGTCAACATATCCTTGGCTATAGCCATCGTTTTGAGCTGTATATATTCGATAGCAGATTTACCGGTTTCCTTCTTGATGAGATCACCGAAATAATTGGCTGACAAACAAATTTTATCTGCAAAATAAGCCACTGAAGGTAATCCCTCCGTCGGGGCATGATGTAGAAAATACTCGTCAATCAGTTGTTCGAAGCGTACCAACACATCTTTGTTCACAACCGCACGGGTAATAAACTGCCGCTCATAAAAACGTATGCAATAATCCAACAGAAGTTCTATATTCATGGCAATCAACCGTTTGCTATGCTTGTCGATGGAATGTTCCAACTCTATCTGGATTTTACGAATGCAATCCTTCACAATATCCCTTTCTTCGTCCGAAAGATGGAGCGCCTCGTTGACGCTATACGAAAAGAAAGAGAACTCTTTGATACGCTGCCCCAGCGAAGTGCCACGTATAAACTCCGGAGAAAAAAGCACGCCTATGGAGGAAGCTACATTTGGAGCCTTATTCACATTCTTGAGCCCTATAATTTGTCCGGGGCCATAACAGACAATCGTCCCTTCCTGATAGTCGTAAGAACCCCGTCCGTACAGCAACTCGCCGCAAAGCCCTTCTTTCAGGAAAAGCGCATAAAAACCAAGGTTCATACGGTAAGGTTTTGAAGGTCTCGTAGCTGAAAAGTCCACCACACTCACCTGAGGATGCAGCGTTTCAAAACCAAAGAACTTGTTATACTCGTCAATGCTTGTTATGTTCAAAATCTCCGTATCCATAAGGCTTATTGTTTTTATTATTTTAATTTCGCATATCTTCTCATCCTTCAGCAATAAAGAAAATGTCAGCTTATTTACAAATAAAGATTTTCATATAAACAGACTATTCTTCCTGCACTCCTAACGGGATATACTAACAAGCTGGATGGTATCCGTTATTTCCCAATTTCTCCTAAAGCGAACGTAACTGTATGATAACGATCAAACCGGAAAATCAACAGTTCTCTTCATTCCTAAGTTGTTAGTTTAGGGCAAATATAAATTATTTCTTCCTATCCTGTACCATCCGGCCAGCAGATTCAGTAATTATGGTAGTAGAATCCGTAATATGTGTACATCATCTAACTATCTCCGGTAATTCGAAAAACTATTTTCATTCACCATATTCCTCCGGAAGTTCTCCGGTTTCCTTTAAGAATAGCTCGGCAATACTTGAAATTATTTATATCTTTGTGGCGTAAACCCGAATGACAACCATGCGTTAAACGTTTAATAAATTAAAAGTTATGACACTATAACTTCATGAAGGAAAGCTAACCTTTTTAACACAACAACCTGTTGTTAATGAAATTCCGGAAGTTTTTATGGTAACCTGGATAATTCGAAAAGAAACCATTATATTACAAAGTATTAACAAACGATTCATATGAAAGAAAATATATACGATACCCCCTCTTTCTTCGAGAAATACAGCGAAATGCTACGTTCAAAACAAGGGCTGAAAGGTGCAGGCGAGTGGCCTGCATTAGAAAAAATGTTACCGGACTTCAGTGGGAAACGAGTCCTTGATTTGGGGTGCGGATATGGCTGGCATTGCCAATATGCGGCATCTAAAGGCGCAACAAAGGTGATAGGAATCGATCTCTCCGAAAAGATGTTGCAGGAAGCCGCACAACTAAACAATTCTGATGTAATTGAATATTATCAATCCGGAATAGAGGACTTTGACTATCCGAATGAAAGTTTTGATGTCGTTATCAGTTCATTGGCATTACATTACATCGAGAATCTGGACGAAATTTTCCAACGGATTTACCGTACGCTTCTTCCTGGAGGCATGCTTATATTTACGATAGAACACCCTATCTTTACGGCATATGGTTCGGAAGACTGGTTTTACAACGAAGATGGCGTACCTCTTCATTGGCCTGTAGACCATTACTTTACCGAAGGATACCGAGAAACTCGTTTTCTGGGAGAGAAAGTAATAAAGTATCATCACACGTTGACTACCTTGCTACAGGGACTGATACAAAATGGTTTCACCATCAAAGATGTCATGGAACCGCAACCTACGGAAGAAATGTTGCAAACCATACCAGGCATGAAAGAAGAATTGAGACGCCCTATGATGATCATTTTATCAGCTTTAAAAAATTAAGAAGCTACCGTAAAAATGGTTACGAATTCCGTAATTCATATACCGGCCCTTCTTTTTTCCACTGTATCTTTGCACTATCCAAAACAAATAACAGTATGAAAAAGAAAGTATTGATTTTATCATCCAGTCCACGGCGGAACGGGAATTCCGATACGTTGTGTGACGAGTTTATGCGTGGCGCTATAGAAAACGGCAACGAAGTAGAAAAGATTTTCCTCCGCGACAAAACCATTCATTACTGCACGGGATGCAGCACATGCAGTCTTTATAATAAGCCTTGCCCACAAAAGGATGACGCCGCCGAAGTGATTGAAAAAATGGTGAATGCCGATGTCATCGTAATGGGCACTCCTGTTTACTTCTACTCCATGAGCGCCCAAATGAAAACGCTGATAGACCGTTGCTGCGGACGTTATCTGGAAATGACTAACAAGGAGTTCTATTTTATCGTGACAGCTGCCGAAGACGACCGCCAGAAAATGCTCCGCACGATCGATACATTCCAGGGGTTCTTAGATTGTTTGGAAAATCCGGTCATCAAAGGTACTGTATTCGGTTTAGGTGTTTGGCACGTAGGAGAAATCAAAGGTCACCCGGCTGTACAAGAAGCTTACGAAATGGGCAAACAAATAGGCTAATTGCCTGCGAAAGAATATATCCAGTTCACTGCGGAAAAAGAAGTTACTTTACAAGAGAGCTGAAAGCGTGTAATCTTACTGATAAACCTCTGTATAATTCTCCTCTGATTCTATTTTTCGAAAAGTGGAATGAGAAGAGAATTATATGTTTTAGTGAAAAGCATCTGACGTATTTTTCTATTTAAAGTTCCTTTACCAAACAGGAGCAAATGATAGGTTATACATACCGGCTTAGTATGTTCCCATTCACTATTCTTTTAACAAACAGGTTCTTATGATAAATTGTCACAATGAATTTCAGAATAGACCGTAATGCCGATAGACTTATCCAAATACCACAACAAACCAACTTGTAATAAAACAGTAGAATCGCCCGTTGTATATACCCCTAAATAATGCGCCCTTCGTTTTTAAGCAGAAGCCACATTAAAAATCAGCAATGTTACACGCATCCGAGTATCAAATCTTATTGCCATTAAATGCTACGAGCCTCTTCCTAGAACATCTAATCAATACAAATATATTTTCGAACTCTAAAACCGTATTTTACATCCATTTTTCAAAAATAATCCATGCGTATTAAGCAATAAGTCTTATCTTTGCCGGAAAAGATATAGATGTATGAAAAAGGCAGCCTTATTTCTTTATTTTACAATTTGTACCCTCTCCCTTATTTTCGCTCAAAACGAAAATCCTTGCGATAGCCTCCAACCCAACCGTTTTGTCATGCGTTCCACCTTATATGGTATCGGATACACCAATATTTTGGATACTTATCTGTCACCCACCGAATATACGGGGGCGGAAGCGCGTATTGTACATGAACGCATGCGAATGACCCGTATGATGAAAGGAAGAGTATCCACCCAAAGTTTGTTACAGGCCAATATCGCTTATACGGAAAACAATTCGGACACGGGAAATGAACTTTCCGGATTAGTAAACTGGAGCTACGGTCTGCACTACCATTTTCAAATAAACGAACATCTTAAAATCTTAGCCGGAGGACTGGGAGAGTTAAACGGCGGCTTTATTTATAATACACGCAATTCCAATAACCCTGCTCAGGCAAAAGCCTATATCAACCTTTCGGCTTCGGGAATGGCAATTTATAAGTTCCGTATTAAGAATCATCCGTTCACCGCCCGTTACCAGATCAACATTCCGTTTGCCGGACTTATGTTCTCGCCCGAATACCAGCAATCTTATTATGAGATATTTACTTTAGGCAACCATTCGGGAATTATTCAATTTACCTCCTTGCATAACCAGCCTTCTATTCGCCAATTGTTGACGTTGGATATCCCTATCAGCACAGCCACCCTGCGAATCGGTTACGTGGGCGATATACAACAATCAAAGGTAAACCAGATTAAATGCCATACTTATTCACACGCATTTATGTTAGGTTTCGTGAAGAACTTCTATCTTATTAAACAAAAGGACAAATTGAATGCCCGTTCACCTTATTAATTAGTTTACAATGAAAAGATTGTTTATACGTTATCATATTGTTACAACAAAATTCGAAAGCTTTTTCAAGAAAAAGATGATTACTTATGCTTTCAAATTACTTGGCAACTCTGTAAAGCAATACAAAGAAATTCATAGATGCAGAGTTATTGCATCGTTATTCTCACTACATTTACTCACAGTATTGTCGCTTTTCCAAACATCCTGTATTCGAGAAGACGTATACAATGACGACCCGATAGGCAACTTCGAAGCCCTATGGAAGATTATAGACGAACAATATTGCTTTCTGGATTACAAAGCCGAAGAATATGGATTGGATTGGAACGAAGTGCATGAGCGTTACAGTAAGCTAATTTCGGCAGATATGACAACAAAAGGTTTATTCGAAGTATTAGGCAAGATGTTAGCAGAATTGCGCGACGGCCACGTGAACCTTTACGCTACATTTGATGTGGCCCGCTATTGGGCTTGGCATGAAGATTATCCGCAGAATTTCAGCGATAGCATTCAACGTATCTATTTAGGAAAAGATTACAAAATAGCCTCTTCACTTAAATATAAGGTATTGGACGATAATATCGGATATATATATTGCGAAAGTTTCGAAAATGGCATTGGCAATGGAAACCTGAGCGAGATGTTACAGGAACTGGCTATCTGCAACGGGCTTATTATCGATGTACGTAACAATACGGGCGGTAAACTTACCACATCAACCAAACTCGCAGAGCGTTTCACCAATGAAAAAGTACTTGTAGGGTATATATGCCACAAAACAGGAAAAGGGCATAACGATTTCTCCTCTCCGCAGGCTGTTTATCTGGATCCTTCCGGCGGAATTCGCTGGCAAAAGAATGTAGTGGTTCTTACCAATCGAAGTTCTTACAGCGCTACCAATGATTTTGTAAACTCTATGAATCAGCTTCCGAATGTAACCCTTATCGGCGACCGTACCGGAGGTGGCTCGGGTTTGCCTTTCTCTTCGGAACTTCCTAACGGATGGTCCGTAAGATTCTCCGCCAGTCCGATGTTCGACCCTCAAATGAACCATTTGGAATTCGGCATAGAACCGGATATTCCAATCAATATGACCTCCGAAGATATGAAAAAAGGAAAAGACAGCATTATTGAACGAGCGCGCAAGTATCTGAACGATCGGTATGCTGAAGGAAATTAACTACTTGTTAACATCGTTGATTTGACCTTGACTGTTTACATAATTGATATACAACATATTATATAATATATAAATGTAAGCATACGATTTGCATACAAATATTGCATTTATCGGAAAATAAAAATAAGTATCTATAGTTAGGAAAAGAAAGATGAGGTAAGTAGTTTTGTTTTTGCTTTCCATCAATTTTACCTCTCTTGAGTCAAAGGTATAAAAAATCACACCCATGAAAGGAGAATAACGAATTTTCTTTCATTGGTATGATTGTAAAGATTATATTATCCGATTTTTTAAGTAAACACGGAAGAAAAAAGCAAAATTGATGATAATACAGCAAAAGTGCAGGTTATTAACTAATTAGTTGTTCGATTCATAGTCCTACACAAGCGGAGAAAGGACCGTCCGGTAAAGTTGAAAAAAACTTCAGTTCCAATATTGTTACTGATATGACAGGAATAGGAAGTGACACAATGGAATCTATTTCAGCAATTTGCGCAAATTTTCATACCAGGTAGAACTGTGAACGATTATAGCCTCCATTCGCGCAGAAATCCTTTACCGTTAAATTGCTTTGGTATGTTGAAGGAAAATTCTGAGGGACTCCTCCCTTGTCATCTATTTTGCCATAAATCCTTTTACGCACAAAAATAAGGAAGAAAGACTATAATGACAAGATGCATTTCAGCAGGTGCTTACACTAAAACACAGTAACTCTTTTAGTAAAAACAATCTCAATCCATTCTTCCGCCCAACTATGTGTGACAGAAAAACCGATAAAAGCATTACTTTTTATCAAGTCTATAAGAGCATCTCGCGACATAGCGCTCTCCCCGAAAGCAGAGCGATAAAGGTTTTATCGCTCTGAGACAGACCTATCTCGAGGCTTTCCAGAATTGTTGCAGGCGCATGAGTTCGGCCCGTGTGATAGGCACGACAGCCCCGTGTTTTTGTTCCGAGAAGTTTGTGCGCTTCATGGGACTGTCCGGAGCATCAAAATATCCAATTGGACGGTAAGTAAAGAAGTCGCGCGTCTCCACGAACCCGAAGTTCATGGGCCTGCACCGATAGTTGTCGTACATGACGACATAAGTATCCGAGTCGAGCCGCTTCCAGCAGTTGGGTGCCTCGTGGCCTTGGGATTCACCATCGCGATAGGTGTCATCAAAAGTGTACGGACCTGTGATGCACTTGGCCGTGGCATGTTTGGGCATTGCCGTATGTTCGTGGCTGACGTAGAAGAGGTGATAGGTGTCTCCCACGCGGATAATGTCCGAATCGATAATATTATAGGCACGCCCGGGAGCTTCTGCCAACAGACGGGGCCGGCCGATAAGGGCGTTGTAATCGTTGTTGACATACACATAGTAAATTACGTTTCTTCCGTTGCCCTGCCGGGTGGTGAAGTGTATCATCAGTTGTCCCGCCTGCTCGTCGAATACGGTTTCGGGTGCCCATACACAGCCAGCTTCCGGCCAGTTCATGTCTTCTTGCAGGGGTAACTTGGTGAAGTCGAGGTTGGTGCGCGTCCAATGGATGAGGTCAAAGGACTTCATCAGCACCAATCCGCGGTTGTTTCCCCAGCCGTAGAGTTTGCCGTCACGTTCCCATTCGGTTGTCCGCTTTCCATCGCGCTGGCCGAACACGTGAAGATCGGTCATGGAGAGATAGAATGCGCCGTCGGGACCGCGGAAGATATGCGGGTCGCGTATGCCGCGCTGCATGGCGATGGTGTCGCCGTCGATGACGGGACGATCATCGTTAAGTGCTGTCCAGGTATAGCCATCTTGGCTGACTGCCATGTGCAGTCCGTGGTCACGGTCTTCATGGTAAACCATGAGATATGCGCTCAGCCGGTCGTCAAGATTGCCGACACCCTCGGCAGTAGGCGGCATAGGCCGGATATTGCCTCCGGCATCATAATGCAAAGGTTCGGCGATGACACTGCGGTGAGCACCGTCACCATCGGGCAGTGCGCCATTATGGCTGAAGAATATCCACTGTCCTTTATACTGTATGATGGCCGGATGTGTGGTTGTGCTGTTGCCTGCTATTTCACTGATAATGCCTTTTGTCTCATACGGTCCCATGATGCTGTCGCTCACGGCATAAGCTATCTTCTCGGGGAATCCGGTGGCATAGGTCAAGTAATACCGGCCGTTGTACTTGTGTACCCACGGAGCCTCGGTGAACGGATGCTTGTCACCCAAGTACAAACGGCTGACGGAACCGTCAAGTTCAGTCATATTGTCTTTCAGCTTGGCGATGTAGCACTCACGGTTACCGAAGATGATGTAGGGCGTGTTGTCATCGTCGATGAATATGGCAGGGTCGATGCAACACCAGCCGTGACTCGAATCGAAGCAATCGTCCCGTGTCAGCAAAGGCTTGCCGATGGCGTCTTTGTATGGTCCCGTAATCCGGTCGCTCACGGCCACACCGATGCCGCACCCGTCAGTCGACACGAACCAATAATACTTACCGTGGCGTTCGACTGCATGAGCGGCGTATGCTCGTCCTTTCTTGGCCCACTTGAAGTCGTGGATAGTCAGCGGCACGGGATGCTGCGTCCAGTGTTCCATATCGGTGGTCGAGAAGAGCAGCCAGTCGCGCATGGTATAGCCTTTGTGAGGACCATTCTCATCGTGGCCTGTGAAGAGCCAAAGAGTGTCACGCTCCACCATCACTGCGGGGTCTGCAGTGTGGAGATGACGTATGATGGGATTGCCGTTACTCTCGAACCGGTAAGTGCCTACATACCCCCATTGCTCCTGCACCCGGTTCATTTCCTGCTCGGTGAGCGAGATGACAGAGCCGTGGCGTGGAAAGAAATCCTTGTTGAACGATTGTGGCTTGGAAGTAAAGTTAGTTAGGTCGGTCGAGGTCTGATACTCATAGCGTCCGGAACTGTAGAGGTCGTACATCAGTACCCACTTCTGCTGCCCGTTCAGTTTGAAGACACTGCTGCCCTCCACGCCGGTCTTTACATCGGCATAAGCGTCTATATAGTCGAAGCCCTCTTTCCATGGACCGCGTAGGCTCTTGGAGGTGGCTTGCCGGATGCCGTTCTGTATCTCCTTGCCCGCGGCATCTTTCGTGTTGCCTTTGTAGAACATGTGCCATAAGCCGTCCGGCCCCTCAACGATGTCATTGTCTATACAGCCGAATTCGGCACGGAACAGTACCTTGGGCTCCGACTCGAAACCGGTGAAATTCTTGTTGGCATAGGCATAGTAAGTAATGAGCGACTTGCGGTCATTGCGTTGGAGGGTGAAGTAAATCATATACTTACGGGCTTTGCGGTCGTAGATAGTCTGGGGTGCCCACACCCAGTACGCGTCACCGAAGTGTTTGGGATAATCACGTGACAGGTTTATCTTAGAGTGTGTCCAACGGATGAGGTCGTTGCTGCGCAGCAACACGATACCCGGGTTCGCATTCCATCCCTGCTTGGGATCGCGGGTATGCATGTCAGTAGCCACGATGAGGTATTCGCCATTCTCGCCGCGCAAGATATGCGGATCGCGAATACCGCCACTCTCGCTGATGGTGTCCGACAGAACAATGGGTTTATTACCATTGAGGGCATGCCAATTGACGGCATCGTCAGAGATGGCAAACCGCAGATGCTCCTGCTGCTCGCCACGTCCCTCGAAATATGCAAAAAGATAACCGGTAAAAGAATCCGTCTGTGCCTTGGTCGGCAGCATCGTACCCCAAAGAAGGATACAGATAAACCACATTTTTTTCATGGTCATTTCTCTATAAAGTGTTGAACGAATGAAGAAGCAGTTCCATATTGAGATATTTGCCGGTAATCTTCACGCTGACCTTCCTTGGTTTATCGGTGAGGTTACCTGCCGTCACAAGGATGCCTTTCGCACTGCGAAACGCCACAACGGGAGTACCGGAATGATTGCGCCCGGCATACCCTATCATCCTTGCGCCAAGAGCCATGAAATGGCAGAAATGCTTAAGCATAGTATTCGGCTGTATATCGCGACTTTCGTGTCTTTCTATCCATCTCTATCCATCTGGACGAGAGCGTTCTGCCGCCATCCCCAGGGTGACTCGCCGTTGTCGGTGAGGATGAAGTTCCTGTTGTAGTTCTCGTTACATCCGTTACCGATATTGTCGAAGAGGAGAAACAAGACACTTCTCTTCGCCCTGCGTGCATTCAGTACCGACAGCACCGAAATTCCATCCTTTGAATACTTGTACATAACCTGCTGTTTTTGATGGTTCTTTACTTGGTTTGTATGCAAATATATGTGCATATGATTTACATACAAAAATAGAGATTATCGGAAAACGATGCAAATTATTTGGAAAGAAAACTTTCTAAAATGCGCTATAATACAGCAATTTGCATATGTAGACCAAATGGTAGAAAATAAATAAAAATGGGTTTATTTTAATTCCTTGTCAGGACTTGTATCGAATGAATAATTCAAACGATAGAACACGAGGACATCTCAAAATAAAAAAGAAATCACCCAACTTAGAGATATTCAGTCAATAAAAAATATACAGAGTATGTTAAAACAGAGATGTTCGCTTTAAATAGTTACAGATTATAATTAATAAATATAAAAGAGCCATATCAAACTCAATTTTCGAGTAATGATATGGCTCTTTTCATTGTTGATAAGAGTCGTCAGCTTTCAGATTAAAAGTGTTCTTTCTTTAAAATGGAGTTTTGCAACACCCTTAGTATCTTTAAGCAGAGATATTCAGTAAATATCGCGAAAATCTCAATAGTATTTGTAAATGAGTTTTTTGTCTAACTTTTGGGGAGCATTTCAAATTTGTCATTAAGCCAAGAACACGAGGATTTATCTCAATAGAGATATCAATCTATAAGATTCTCAACTCTTTATTTGAGACGACCTCCTTACCTACCCATTAACGACATTATCCAAAAAAGAACGCATATCATTTACAATAACTCAAAGATAAGCTCCACATGCCTACCGGAAAAAAAGTAAGCCGATGATCATCGCCAAAACCAGATCGAAAATGATTTCCACTTCCAACTGTATCATTTCAATTCACTTCCAGCCGAACCGATTGCAGATCATCATCCCGGGAAGAAGAACCCACCATAATGGTAAAAGTCCCTTTTTCTACCCCGTACTGCATCCGGGCATTATAATAAGAGAGCATCTCCGGCGTAATATCGAACGAAACCGTCTGCGTTTCCCCTTTCTTTAAATGAATACGCTTGAAATCCTTCAACTCCTTCAAAGGGCGGGTAGCCGAACTGTAATCATCCCGGATATAAAGTTGTACCACTTCATCTCCATCTCTTTCGCCAACATTCGTTACATTTACCAAAAGTCTGGCTGTATCTGTCGCTTGCATGGTAGTACGATCGATGGATAATCGGGTATATTCGAACTGAGTATAGCTCAATCCATATCCAAAACAGAACAATGGATTGCTGTTTCCTAGAGCATAAGGAAACCAGGTATTAGCAGATTTCTGATTATACACACACTGTATTTGTCCTACATGACGCGGCACTGTTACCGGCAACTTACCGGAGGGATTTACCTTTCCATATAAGATTTCTGCTACAGCTTGTCCACCGAATGAGCCTGGTTCCCAAGCTTCTATCAAAGCTGACGCATGTTCTGCAATCCATTCTACCCCCAATTGCCGTCCATTCACCAATACTACCACAACAGGAATTCCCGCTTTATGCACTTCTTCTACTAACTCTTGTTGCAATCCAGGAAGATGAATGTCCGAACGATCCATATTTTCGCCACAAGTCTTTTCCATCCATTGTTCACGCATCGAGTTTTCTCCAACTACAACTATAGCAGCGTCCATTTGTCGAGCCAGTTGTCCCGCTTGTTTTACCTTTTCCGGTTCCATTTTACGAATTTTCCACCCAACATCGAAATAATGAAACGAAGTAGAAGGAGAAATCTCACGTAATCCTTCCAATACGGTCGTCATATTTCCCTCGGGCTGAGGTAGTCCCCAGTCACCTAAAATAGCATGCGAATCAGCATTTGGCCCCACAACCAAAACATGTTTATATTTGCTTTCATCAAAGGGCAAAATTCCATTGTTAGTTAATAGAACTATTGACTTACGAGCAAGTTCTAAAGCTGTTCTTTGGTGAGCCGGATTAAAAAGAACGGATTTACTTTTTTCTTCGTCATAATATGGATTTTCAAATAATCCCAACTCAAACTTTGCTTTCAGTATCTTGCCAACGGCCTCATTTATCCGCGCTTCCGAAATTCTTTTTTCTTTCACGGCCTTGATTATATGATCCATAAATCCAGGGCCATGCATATGCATGTCAATTCCCGCTTCTACAGCCATTACCGATGCCTCCTCCATTGTTTCTGCCGTACAATGTTGCGAATGCATCCTTTCCACATCCATCCAATCGCTGACTACAAAACCATTGAAATTCCATCTATCACGAAGCAATTCAGTAAGCAGATACTTGTTTCCATGGCAAGGAATGCCATTCAATTCATTATGAGCAGCCATCACCGTATATACTCCTGCTTCTATACATGCTTTAAAGGGTGGATAGAAGATTTCATTCAGCATTCGTTCCGAAGCATCAAAGGGAGCACAATTCCTACCGTTAACCGGTTGTCCTCCTCCAACCAAATGTTTAGCGCAAGCCAATACCCGTTCGGACTTATCCGCTTGTTCTCCCTGCAATCCCTTGACGGTAGCCACTCCCATACGAGATACTAAAAGGGGATCTTCGCCAAAAGTTTCTCCTGTACGCCCCCAACGCGGATCACGAGCAACATCCACATTCGGCGTAAAAGCCCAATGCGCACCGGTAGCCCTCACCTCAAGAGCTGTTTCCTCAGAAGCTTTTCTCACTAATTCCGGCTCAAAGGTAGACGCTTGCCCGATAGCCGTAGGATAGATAGTGACTCCTGTGCAAAGGCCATTTCCATGAACGGCATCGATCCCTATCAATAAGGGAATTTGCAGGCGACTTTTCATTGCCAAACTTTGTAAATAATTGGCTTCTTGTAAGTCCGTCACATGCAAAAAAGAACCTACCATTCCCTCTTCTATCAGTTTCACCATCTGGGATGAATGCAAATCTTTATAAAAGCCATGAGCATGATTCTTTTCCAATTCTTCTATGCTCAAATGCTTTTCCGAATTTTGCATGTGTTTAATTCCTACATACTGACACATTTGAGCTACCTTTTCTTCAAGTGTCATCTGCCCAAGCAAGTTTTCCACCCTCTTATCAACCGGCTGCCTCGCATCCTTATAGAGGGAAGGATTTTCAGAACAACTAACGGCACCAAATAAAACGGTAATAAGAATCAATCTTTGTATTTTCATATTTTCTCCTATTTATTTTTATAGTATCCCATTCATGTCAGGAAATTATTATTTTCTTGTTTCTATTCTTTTTATATAATTTATACCATATGCTTTGCCCATCTTTCAATTCTAATCAGCAATTAGCATTTTTCACTTTAAAATTGAGAAATACATCTATTCCTTTAGTCACATATGCATTGATGTTATAACTTGTTCCCTATAACTCCCTTCTAAACATAAAGAAAACTCGTTCTTCTAAAGACTAAATTCGATTCTACTCATTTCAGCAAATAATACATCACATCCAAGTTTCCTATACCTCTCCAAGTATTCCAATAAGACACTTGCCTCCGAAAGGTACCGTCCTTTCAATATTTAATAACAACCTCTTCCCTGGTATCTATATAAATTCGATAAGTTCCATCCGAAACTTTTTCCACAACACCTGCAGAAGTTTTCGGATGCTTTTTCGAATTGATGTACACATAGCCTTTACCTTCCGTTGCCTTTACCTTCACTATTTTTTTATCCATATATACATGAATATCACCATGAGGAGTAGGTACACTACCTTCCATCCATTTCAGCCCGCCTAAAACCGGAGTAATGGCAAACTCCTTATATCCCTCCTTCACAGGTTTTACCCCTAAATAATATTTACCCAACAAATAAATCGGACTGGCTCCCCAAGCATGGCAATCAGAACGGGATGGCTCCGGCATCTCGGCCCATGTGGTCAATCCCAACGCCATCTGATCCCGCCATATTTGTAAGTTATCCAAGAACTGATCCCCTAAACCGGAAGCTTTCAACGCTTGATTCAAGTAATAACGGAAATAGATCGTACACTGGATCAAGCTCGTATCCGCCAAGGTTTGGTTCATCACCTTTACGGCCTCCTCCCCTTTCGTAACCCCAGTTAGAATCGCCAAGGCATTTACATGCTGGGAATAGCCACGATGATCCTGCGTATCGGCGAATAGATTACGGTCAGCGTCCCAATATTTCGGGCGGATCGTCTTACGCATCTCGGTAGCGATCTTCCGGTAATGATCCGCCATGGTAGGGAGGCCGATCGCTTGTTCCATCTCCGCCGCAAACTCCAAGGTCATTATATACATCAAATCTTGGAGCGCCGAGTTTCCCTCTTTCTCCCGTATCGGCTCGCCATAATCAAAACCGGCCGCCCAATCCACGAAGAACCAATGAGGAACGTAGGACAAACTATAATCCGGCTTCAACCATTGCTCGTACCACGACAAAACCTGACGGTAAGCGGGAAGCAAGGTCTTCATGTATGCCTCATCCCCACGGTACATCCAATAATCGTGCCCCATACAAATCCACCAGAGAGAGAACGAGGATATAAACTGATGTACGCTAGACGGATATCGGCTCTATAGTCAGCGAAGGACAGCAC
>ENA-OPCT01000568-OPCT01000568.1-human-gut-metagenome-genome-assembly--contig:-NODE-568-length-19147-cov-3.001467_pt1 | contig 19147 bp, 18 predicted proteins | sample MGYA00241572_ERZ501495 | MGnify/ENA primary metagenome ERZ501495 (study PRJEB25962, sample SAMEA2042580) | human gut metagenome | biome: human gut; feature: human-associated habitat; material: faeces... | reverse complement strand
TCTATCGACTTTATATGCCATATTACTTTTTAGGGACATTTACTGAATATCCCTAATTATACGCAATATCAATGAAAACCATAGATTCACTGGTGAAATTGATTTTACAGATGCAAACTTGTTAGGGAACGTTGTTTTGAAGAATGTTTTTTTAAAAAGATTCTTTTTGACGAATGCTGTAATGGTTGGAGGATTTTATACAGAACATTTATATTTTAAAGAGGACTCAGATAGTCAGACGTATGTACGTTTGAAAGATGAAGCACTAAAAAATAATAACTCTATAAAAGCCATGCAATATAGAGAAAAAGAAATGTCCTCCTATAGCAAAGAACTAAATTCACAAAGATCACGGGCTAACTTTGGAACATGGCTTACTGATGAATCTATATTGTTTTTGAATACAATGTCAAATAAGAATGGATTAAGTTGGTTAAGGGGGATTTGTTTTACGATTTCGTGTGCTATAATTTTTTTCTGGATAATAAATTTCTTTGGTATTGAAAATGATTATCCCCGTTTCTTTGTTTTAGATCTGGAAACATTCCATTTTGAAGGAATCGGGGATATTTGGAAGAGATTTTTAAATATGTTTTATTTGACAGACTTCAAAGAAAAATTTAATAGTATTGAGCTAAATGCATTTGGTGAAACAGTTTTCTTTTTATCGAAGATATTTATAAGTTATGGAATTTATCAAACAATCGTAGCTTTTAGAAAATTCAGTAGATAGAGAAAGCCTTTATCCATCTGAACTCTACAAATATATCATACTCATTGATAATTTGTAATTTCTGCCCATGATATTCTTATTGATTAATGAATAGGGGTTGAAAGGATATATTGAATCTATGTAACGGTGAAATTGAAAAACATCATCTATTCAGTATATGATATATGCTTGGATGACTGTACGTTGGGTGATTTGTGGAAACAGAATATTTTGAAAGGAGGGCAACCTAAATGAGACGATTGATTATCATTTGTGAAGGACCAACTGAACAGGCTTTTTGCAACGATGTTTTAAGTGGGTATTTTTTGACTAACGATATTTTGCTTGAAGCGCCTACAATTAAACATTCAAATGGTGGTATTGTTGCTTGGGATACTTTGAAGAAACAAATTGTTAGGCACTTGAATGAAGGTGATAGTATTGTTTCGTTGTTTGTGGATTATTACCGCATCAGAGATTCTTACAAATTTCCAAAATGGGTGGAAAGTAAGAAAATTGGTGATATTTACGACAGAATGCATTTCCTTTTTGAACATATGTCGCTTGATATAGATGTAAATTTGCGCTCTAGATTTGTTCCATATATTCAGTTGCATGAGTTTGAGGGACTGTTGTTTAGTGATATTTCTGTTTTTCAAAACAATTTTACAAAAGCAGAACTTGATTTTCATTTGCTGGAAGATGCTGTAAATAGTTGTAAAACACCTGAGGAAATAAATAATGGACCTGCTACTGCTCCATCAGAAAGATTGAAGAAAGCAGTAAAAGGTTACGATAAAGTGGTATATGGTGCATGTCTTGCTTATGATATAGGATTGGAAACTATCAGAAAAAAGTGTGTTCTATTTAATGAATGGATAGAACGTTTGGAGAATTGCTGAGTAGTAATAAGATAACTTATGGGTTCTATATCGTATAGAAAACAAATATGTCAGTAACATTTAAGAATTTAAAAAGAGACGCAGTTATCTTTTCGGAGTTGCGGAAAGGTCCTGCGTGGTGGGAGAAGTTTAAGGCGGATGATTCGCTGTATATAGAGGTGCGAAAGGACAATAATGTAAACGTGTATTTCGAAGGTGGCAGTATTGCGCGGATTCATTATTGTTCTAAGCACAAGAAATTGCAGGTTTTCACGCATTATAAGTATCTGGGACTTGATCGTTCTGATAGGACGTATGTTGAGTGCAGTGATATTATTGGTGACAAGATTGCGTCTGTGCTTGAACTTGTCAAGAAGAAATATTCACAAAAACATTCTGTGAATGGTGTTGTACCGAAGGAAAAATGGTCTGAGAAATATATTCAAGGAAATATAATATTGAATTCCAGGGATGTTCATCTGGATTCTGAATTTGCTTATAAAGAAGGAGATACGGATATTCGTATTGACCTTTTGCGGGTAGTGGATGGGGCTGTCACGTTTGTTGAGTTGAAACGACTTGACGATGCACGTATGTTGAAAAGTACGGATGAAAGTCCAGAGGTTGTCGAACAGATGATTCGATATTCGGAGTTTATTGATAAGCATAAATCTGATATTCTGAATTATTATAAGATACTGTATGAGATAAAATCCAACCTCGGATTGCCTGTTCCTGTATCGCATCCAGAATATGTAAACATAAATCCCGAACTTCTCATTTTTGATCGTTGGGAAAAATCGCATCCTGCAAGAGAGAAACACAGGAGTAGGATGGAGGAGCTTCTTTCGCGTGAAGGTATAGCTTATGAAATTGTAGGTGATTGGAAATGAATTGTATTCTGTTGGAATATTGCGTTTTCACTTCTTTGTACTAGTATATACGACGCGGGGCAGAACAAAGGTTCCGCCCCGTGTTGATGTGTATAGGTTAGTTTTACAAAATATGTCTTTGGTTATTTGACATTCAGTTTGAAGCTTCCGCCTTTGACTGTGATGATGTATACACCGGCAGTTTCGAATGTGTGTGATGCTACGTTGCCGGCAATGAGGCGTCCTTGCATATCGTATACACTGAAGACTACACCGTCGGCAATGCCAAGGTTGCGTCCGTTGAGATTGATGCCCTGTGTTGCATTCAGTTCAGGAGAAGTGATGCCTGTAGATTCATCGTATTTGTATTCGATAGTTATTTCTTCTGTACGTTTTCCGTTTTCATCTACAGCTACAACAGTGCGTCCAGTTGGCAGGCCGTTGTCTGCATAGTGGTAAGTGATTTCTTCGCATACAATCTGAGGGTCCGATTCTGAAAGCTGTGTTGCCTTGGCTGATTCTTTAGGATCTTCTGACGGATCGATAGGAGATACGTTGTCATACTCTTCGAAATAGATGTATTCTTTTATAAGTCGGTCGCCATTCAGGATGTATATAGGACGGTTTTCTATGTCTTTGCAGACTGTATTTCCATCTTCATGGCTTACAGAGAAGTATGCATCACGTGTGACGTTGAAGTATGTGACGTTATTGTCTATACCTTCTGTGAACCCGTAGTCGTCGTATTTGTTGCCGTCGTTTTCGTTTACACATACAACGCGACCTGCAACGGAAACAACGATTGTAGTGTCTGTTGAGAATCCGTCGTAGTCCTTCATGACATTAGGACGCACGAATCTTACATCTTCAGTCTGTATCTCGCGTATGTTTATCCACCAGCTATCACGATCTGTAGAGTATTTGTCGGTCTGGTAGCCATAGAAACGGTTGCCCTTCTTCTCCATGTAGGTTTTAACGGTGTTGTATTCGTCTATGGCTGTTTTTGTTACAGATTTATTTCCGTATGCATATTCTGTTTTCCAGCTGTACTCATAGTTGTCCTTGTCGCTGACAGTGCTTTCAGTGGATTCTTCTCTTATCATCTTACCATTTGACCAAATATAGTCTGATGTGGTTTCGCTATGATAATAGTATCCATTATCTTCTGTGATGCTCATTTTGAATTGTGTGATTTGTCCATAAGCATCAACTGTGAATGTGTAAGTTGGAATATTGCCGTAAGGGCTTGTGCCTTCTTCTTTAAAGCTTACAGCAGTGAGTTTGCCTGAGGCATCACGAGTCATTGTCATGGCTGATTTGTATTCGTCTTCTATTACAGTCATGCTTGTCAGAGGTCCGTCTAAGCCGAATACATCATGCCATGAGTTGCCAATGCCATAAACGTCATCGTTGAAATATGTGTACTTTTCCTCGTAATCGAGCACCCACTCTGGTTCGCTTTCGGAGAATGGCTGTGCTGATTTCATTTGGTCATCATTGACTCCTCCGATTTCTTCATCATCGCCGGTGTTGTATTTGACAATGCTTGAGATACGGCCATGTGTATCGTACGTATAAACATATTTGCATATATCGCGAGAGCCTTCGTGCCCGTTAAGTGAATAGCAACTGTATTCTACAAGTCTGCCTTCGGTGTCATATTTATAATGTTCTGCTTCCGCCGGTTCTGTAAATACATTGCATTCATTTCCATAATCCCAATATGATGCATATTTAATGATGGTGGAATCGTTGATAGAACCTTTTAATTCAAGTTTATCAGACTTAGTCTGTATACCGGTTATGTTGCCCTCTGCGTCAAATGTTGTCATCTTTTCCAAATTACCGCTGTAGCTGTCGAAGAAGGCATGTGATGCCAAACGTCCATTGTCGTAATAGCTCCAGTCTTCTACAATAAGGTAACCATATTCGTCGCCGTAGTCTTCATATTTTGTGTAATATGTGACACCTTCTTCGTATCGAACCATTATATAATATGACGTGAATATGCCACCGGCATCGCTCTTACCGTAATCAACGGCTTTTATTTTGATTCTATTTTCGGAATCATACTCATAGCTGTATGTGCCGACGTCATAGAGAGACTCTGGTCCCCATTTGCCGTCAACTTTCTCGCGCATGTAGATTGTTTCGGAAGAACGCACCTTGTCCTTGTTGTAGGCATAGACAAATCGATAACAGCGATTGTCTATGATTTCGGACATTTCCTCAATCAATGCACTGCTTTTCTGTTGCGGTTGTGATGAATAATTGTTGCTTTTTGAAAGAACAGTACTGTTTGCCCTCTGCTTCTGTTCCATGTAGTGCCTGCCGAATTTTATGCCTTGCGCATAAACATTTGCCGATAAAAGCACCATACATAAAAGTAAATGTTTTTTCATAAAAAGAATAAGTTTATTTGGTTAATTTTCTCGTTCTTGAATCTGTATTCAATCTTGCTTGATGGATTGCTGTTTTGTGGATCTCTCTGTCTGTAGGGATAAGATGTTATGTATTTATATAATATGTATTATAGTTAAGATTATAGTTTATATAAGTGCATTAGTCTCATGAAAGTCCGGTATATACTTCAAGACATATATTGGAAAGGTACAAGTGTTGGGCACGTGTCTTTTTGATATAATCTTGTGTATATGTGCAAAGTAAATCATAAATTGCATAATCTTAAACTTTTTATGTAGTTTTTCATGTTTTCGCCGGTATATTTAGTTCTACATGTCGTTTAATTAATTTAAAGTTGATTTTTCTTGTTGTGTTTTATGATTTTCCTGAAGATTTTTTTGAAAGATTTATTATAAAAATCAAATCAGCTTCTAGTAAAACGGCACAAAGCTGCAATCCTTCATGCGGTTGCAGCTTTGTGCCGTTTTTATAGGGTGATTTTTAAGTGTTTTTTTAAGTGGATCTAGAGGTGGTCTTGGCATCAAGGATGTATTGCATGAAGCTCTGTTTGTGGAGCATTGATGCAAGCTGTCATTTTTGTGTCTTTATTTATATGTAGACGTTGACTTCAAGTGAGACTTGTGTGTCTCCATTGATGTCGTGCAGACCGATTTTGTTTTCCTTCGCCAGCCAACCGATGGCAAGCATAAGATCATCTTCGCTGAGGGATGTCTTGCTCCTCAGTTCGTTGAGGCTCCAAAGGGAGTTGTTGCATAGGGTTTTCCATACAATTCCCGCATTCCGCTTGATTTGTTCTTTCAAAAAGTACTTCATGGTTTTGATTTTTTTACTGAAATACTGTGTTGACAAAAGTCTGGCAGAATCCCATTTTGTTTATAGAATTGTCCCATTGAGCGGCTGCATTAAGGATTACAGTTTGGATGTGGTCTTTGGTGCAGATTCAAGGAACGGAATTTATCTCGTGCAGTGCGTATATACTTTTTTAATATAGCCCTGCTACAAATAAAACGTTTTAAAGGGGTGTTTTGTTCGTACATTTGTGCTCTGTCGTACCCTTTTTGATTATTGTTAACATTTTGGTTTGTAGTTAGTTTGCGAAGCGTGCTCTTTTGCAATGCCTGCATTGCATTATGCGTATTTGCAGGTGCTCCGTCCAGTTAAATGTTTTGTAGAAGTATTTATTTTTTTGAAATTTTGTAGTGGTCTTTTGGATAAAAGTTCTGATGTTTTATGTATATTCGCATTTGCAGATGAACCTGTTGAGAGGTTTGGGGTTTATGTATCGGTTGATGTCTGTTTTTCGGCAGATGCATATTTCTGATAACTGCCGGCATTTTTATACTGTGAAAAATATTTTTTAACGTTTTTATCTTGTAGGCTTTCCGCATTCCATATGGGGATGCAGATGACTGAAGGAACCTAAAATTTGCTTATTATGGATGATTCTGGTCGCAATACCAACGTTGAGGCGTTGGTCGCTCCGCTGTTCGAGAGCATGAAAGTCCGTGTGACAGATGAAGAACTGCAACGCATAAAAGATGCTTTTGCTTTTGCACGTGAGGCTCACAAGAAGCAGAGGCGCAAAAGCGGTGAGCCTTATATTGTACATCCAATATCTGTGGCGCGTATAGTAGGCGAGGAAATGATGCTGGATGCAAATACAGTCTGTGCTGCTTTTCTTCATGATGTCGTTGAGGATACTTCTTATACTTTAGACGATATAGAAAAGCGCTTCGGCGATGATGTCGCATTTCTGGTACGTGTGGTTACGAAGAAGAAAAAGGAGCATTACGAGAAATCGAAACAGGTGGACAACTTCAAGCAGATGATTGATTCGGTGAAGTTCGACATCAGGGCAATGCTGATAAAATTGGCAGACAGACTGCATAACATGCGTACGTTGAGCAGCATGAGGCCTGAAAAACAGATGAAGATAGCTGGAGAAACGGATTATTTTTATGCACCTTTGGCAAACAGGCTGGGATTGTTCGGCGTGAAGATAGAGCTTGAAAATCTGAGCTTCAAATACAGATGTCCACGTGAATATGCCGAAATCGAGAGGATGATAGAGGATGACAAATGTGCTGAGAAAGAAGCCCTTAAGCGCTTCACCGGACGTATAAGCTCCAAGCTTGAAGCTGCAGGAATAAGGGCAAAGATTGATGCCGAATTTCGTATGCCTTTGAGCCTAAGAAGAAAAATGATACGTACAGGACGCGATTTCGGTCATATTGAACACCGGCATTTTGTGCGTATAGTTTTCGATGACGGGCAGGGTTCTTCGGAGAAGGATATGAGTCTGAAGATATATTCGCTTTTGACGGACATGTTCAAGGAAAAGCCAGGAGAACTTTCGAACTACATAGATGCGCCTAAGGAAAATGGATACCAGGCGCTGCATGTCAAGCTGCTGTCGGACACGGGAGCTTGGGAAGAGGTTCATATTTGTTCTCACAGGATGCTTCTGACCTCATGGTACGGATATATTGCAGAGAGGGAAGACGGCAATTCGAGAAGGTGGATTGAAAAGCTGAAATCAATTCTTCAGGATATGGCTTGCCATAGCCATGAAATAGATTTTATGGAAGGCATCAGTACTTCTTTCTATAATGATGATATAACAGTTTTTACTCCGGAGGGACGACCTGTGACCTTGCCGCAGAGATCTACAGCGCTTGATTTCGCTTTTGAAATACACAGCAGTATAGGACATCATGCGAAGTATGCAAGGATAAACGGCAAGCTATGCTCTGTGAAGACATTGCTTAACAGGGGCGACAGTGTAGAAATTGGTACTGACAATGCCTTGCAGCCTAAGCTTGATTGGGTGGATTTTGTTCATACGTACAAGGCTAAAAGGTATCTGAAAAGTTTCTTCTTGAAGAAAGGGCGTCACGCCATGAAGAGGTGTGAATTCTGCAATCCTCTGCCTGGCGATGAGGTGATAGGATTCAGGGAGAGCGACGGTACTTTGTATGTTCACAAGCGCGATTGTGCGCATGTTATCAGTCAGGTATCGCAAAACGGAGATTCTGTTGAAGCAGTAGAGTTTGAAGAGAGTTTAGACATGCTGTACCCGGTAAGGATTCACGTGAAGGCCGTTGATCGTTTTCATCTGCTGTGCGATTTGATAGATTGTATAACAAATCAGCTTCATTTGTCTATTACCAGTCTTAACACTGTTACCGTAGACGAGATTGTGGACTGTGATATCTGTTTCTCTGTACATTCATTTGATGAGCTTCAGACAGTGATGACAAGAATTGGAAGTATTCAGAGCGTTGATGAAGTAAGTAAACCTGATAGGTAGACTTGGTATTTGATAGGACCAGCTTGCATGGGTTGAAGATGCAAGTGATGTTTCAGCTGATGCGTTTGATATATATTATATATAATATGTATAACCCTAAAGTTCCCGGCTGGTGACAAATATGTCATGGTTGGGAACTTTAGGGTTTTGAGTAGTTGCTGAAACTTTGGCATATTACGGCGATTTTCATTAAGTTTGCAGAATAAAAATATTTTTCTGATGTTGCAGATTGAAAATCTCTCTCTTAAATATGGTGACCAACAGATTCTGAAGAATGTTTCGCTGACAGTAATGCCGGGAGAAACGGCTTGTGTTTGCGGCGAATCGGGGTGCGGCAAGAGTTCTCTGCTCAAGGCCGTTCTGGGATTTGTGGATGCAGACGGATATATTGCTGTCTGCGGTGAGGTGCTTTCTCCGCTTACGGTGTATTCCATCAGAAAGAATATTGCCTACGTCCCGCAGGAATTGGCTCTGCCTGCAGAAACTGTTGAGGAAATGGTCAGGATGCCGTTTGAACTTAAAGCCAACAAACATGTTCCGTACTCTTATGACCTGTTGATGGAGGAATGGAAGTGGCTTGGATTGGAACCAGGGCTGTTAAATAAGTATACAAATGAGATTTCTGGCGGACAGAGACAGAGAATTATGCTAGGAGTGAGCGGTATGCTGCGTAAACCGCTTCTTCTTGCAGATGAACCAACTTCGGCTCTCGACGGAGATTCGGCTCATCATGTGTTGGACTATTTCAGGATGCTGGCCGACAAAAGAGGCATGGCCGTTGCTGTCGTTTCGCATGCGCGTGAATTGGTGGACGGATGCGACAAAGTGTTGAGGCTGTAGGCTGATGTGAGACGCAGATTGGGACGTTGCCCTTGTTTTTTATTGATAGTCATTTTTGCTAACAATTTGTTTTTCATGACAGAAGATTTGTCGCCGTTAGGTTTGGGTATCGGCATGATGCTCATGGTTATACCGCTTTATTTCTTGAGTCTATACAAGACGAAGCTTGTACGTTCTACCATGAACGGTACGATAAGAATGGTCGTACAACTGTTTCTTATAGGCTTGTATCTGAGGTATCTTTTTTATTATGATCTTTGGTATGTCAATCTGGCCTGGGGATTGATAATGGTTGGCGTGGCCACGGGTACGGCGCTTCAGAGAACCAACATGAAACTCGAAGTATTGCTTATGCCGATTACTGTGGGTTTTTTGTCAACGGCTTTGTTTGTGAGTATATATTTCCTGGCACTGGTGCTTAACGTCGGTAGGGTGGCTGATCTGGGGCTCACGCTTGATACGCTTTTTTCTGCCAGATACTTCATTCCTATATTCGGAATACTTCTTGGAAATATGCTTGGAGTTAATGTTGTGGCTCTTAATACATATTATGAAGGTATAAGGAGAGAGAGGCAGATGTTTTATTATCTTCTGGGAAATGGTGCTACGTTGTGGGAGGCAACAGCTCCTTTTATCAGAGGGGCTATAAGAAAGGCTTTCAATCCTTGTATTGCAAATATGGCTGTTATGGGACTGGTGGCGCTTCCAGGTACGATGATAGGACAGATTTTGGGAGGTTCAGACCCGGGGGTGGCTATAAAGTATCAGATGATGATTGTCGTGATTACGTTTGTGGCCTCGATGTTGTCGCTTATGATTACAATAGCATTGGCTATGAGACGCAGTTTCGACAAATATGGAAGAATGCTTGACGTGTTCAGAAGCTGAAACATTTCTGATGAATATACCAAAATAAAAAACTCACCTGCAGGAACGTGTAATTTACGTTTGATGCAGGTGAGTTTTTATATAAATATGTATTGGTCTTTCAGATAATACTGATTATCCGTATATGATCTTTCCGTTTTCGTCTTCGTACGGTGCAAGATCTTTTGCATACTGATTCATTGCACGGAGACTCATACCCATTGATGAGAATCCACCGTCGTTGAAGAGGTTCTGCATTGTTACCTTGCGTGTGAAATCAGAGAACATCATTACACAGTAGTCTGCACATTCTTCTGCTGTAGCGTTGCCGAGTGGAGACATCTTGGTTGCGAAGTCCATGAGGTTGATTCCCTTTCCGGCTGTTGTAGGAGTTGGAGACTGTGAGATTGTGTTGATACGTACGTGTTTCTCGCGTCCGTAGATGTATCCAAAGCTGCGAGCTATGCTTTCCAACATGCTCTTTGCATCAGCCATATCGTTGTAACCGAAGAATGTACGCTGAGATGCAACGTATGTGAGAGCTATAACTGAACCGTATTCGGCGATGGCATCCTGCTTCTTGGCTACCTGAAGCATCTTGTGGAATGAAATTGCCGAAATATCAAGAGTTTTCTGGAGATAGTTGTAATCGAGATCGTCGTATGTGCGGTGTTTGCGCACATTTGGACTCATTCCGATTGAGTGGAGTACAAAATCGATCTTGCCTCCAAGAAGCTCGACAGATTTTGTAAATACGTTTTCGAGGTCTTCAACACTTGTGGCGTCGGCTTCTATAATAGGTGCATTAAGCTGTTTGCTCAGCTCGTTGAGTGTACCCATACGTATGGCCATTGGAGTGTTGCTCAATGTAATTGTTGCCCCTTCTTCAACTGCTTTTACTGCTACTTTCCATGCGATGGAATCTTCATTGAGCGCGCCGAAGATAACGCCACGCTTACCTTTCAATAAATTGTGAGTCATTATAAAAAAATCTTTATGTTTGTTATCTCGTCACGAAAATACAATATTTGTGCAATGTTGGCAAATATTTCGGTCAAAAGGTGTATAAAATAAGGATTTGGCATGCTTTTATAGCTATTATTAGTGCTTTGAAGAGCTTATGTCGGCTTCTGACGATATGTAATGACGATGCTGGGTATATTTGCTGATATAGCCTTTTGAAGTAGAAAAATGCAGGTATTTGTATACTATGTATTCAAAAAATGAATTATTTTTGTGTTGTCAGGCAAAAAAGCCTTATCTTTGCTACAATTATGAAAATACGGGAATTAGTTGACGCCCTTGAAGAATTTGCGCCACTGTCCCTGCAGGACGGCTTCGATAATGCTGGAATGCAGATTGGATTAGCAGATGACGCGGAAGCTGCAGGGGCTTTGTTGTGTCTTGACGTTACTGAGGATGTCATAGACGAGGCAGTTGAAAAAGGATGTAATATCGTTGTAAGTCATCATCCTTTGATGTTCAGACCGTGTAAAACCATTACGGGAGCGAATTACGTTGAGAGGTGTGTCATCAAGGCCATAAGAAACGGTGTATCGCTTTATGCCGCTCATACTAATCTTGACAATGCACACAACGGCGTTAATTTCAAGATGGCTGAGAAACTGGGACTCAAGGATGTAAGAGTTCTGGAGCCGAAGGACTGCGATGGTGAAACTGGTGCAGGTCTTGTCGGGGTTCTGCCGGAAGCTGTTGAAAAAGAAGATTTTCTGGCAACTGTCAAAGAGACATTCGATGTGGCTTGTCTGAGATACAACAGCTGGACCGGTGAGAAAGTGAAAACTGTGGCTCTATGTGGCGGTGCAGGGGCATTCCTTATACCTGAAGCCGTTAAGGCTGGCGCAGACTGTTTTATCACTGGAGAAATCGGATATCATAAGTTTTTCGGTCTGGAAAATGACATTCTTCTGATGGAGCTCGGGCATTTTGAGAGCGAGCAGTACACAGTGGAACTGATTGAGACTATTTTGAGAAAACGATTCCCGGAACTTCCGCTCTTCAGAACGGAACTTGAAACAAATCCGATAAATTATTTGTAGAATATAACTTTTATAATTGTTTTACAGCATTATGGTTAAGAAGAAAGAGGCACAGGCTGATATGTCTGTTGAAGAAAAGCTCAAATCGTTGTATCAGCTACAGACAATGTTGTCTGAAATTGACAAGATTAAGACGTTGCGCGGTGAACTTCCACTGGAAGTGCAGGATTTGGAGGACGAAATAGAGGGCCTCAAGACACGTATAGAGAATACCAATGCTGAGATTGTTGAACTTCGTTCCAGAATAAATGAAATGAAGGGCAAAATCGATATGGCAAATTCAAAGCTCGAGTCATATAAGTCGCAGTTGGACAATGTCCGCAACAACCGTGAATATGACTTGATCAATAAGGAAATAGAGTTCCAGAGCCTTGAAATTGAACTCTGCAATAAGCGTATACGCGAGAATACAGCAGCGGAAAAGGCAAAGGAAGAGCTTATTGCAAAGAGTAATCAGATGCTTGAGGAGCGTACTCAGGATCTCGAAGTGAAGAAAAACGAGCTTGATGAAATTGTTGCTGAAACTAAGGCAGAAGAGGAAAAGCTTCGTGAAAAGGCTAAGAACCTTGAATTGACTATTGAACCGCGTCTGCTTACTGCATTCAAGCGTATTCGTAAGAACAGTCGTAACGGACTTGCTATAGTATATGTTCAGCGTGATGCTTGTGGTGGATGTTTTGCCAAGATTCCGCCTCAGAGACAGCTGGATGTACGTATGCGCAAGAAAATTATCGTGTGTGAATACTGCGGACGTATTCTTATAGATCCTGAATTGGCTGGAGTTAAACCTAATGAAGCTGTTGAGGAGAAGCCAAAGCGCAGGCGCGGAATAAGGAAGTCTTCTGCTGAATGATATTCGGCAGAAGCGAGCAACCCTTGAATACAGGCGTAAAGCAAATATCACAATATGCCAACAGGACCATTCTGCATATAATCTGCAGAATGATCCTGATTTTTATTTATATGCGAACATTGCCGACAAGGTTTATCACCTCTTCGTTTATGTATGGTTCAGCTTTGAAAATTTCAAGTTTGGTCGCAAAAAGCGATTTTTGACTATATTTTTCTCATTTTTGACAATAAAATGTAATATATTTTTGTTTACCTTTGCTCTATATCAAAGTAAAAATTGATTTATTAATACATCTAAGATTATGGAAAAATATCAGATTGGATTTAATGCCGGAAAAGTATGGGTGGCAATCCAGAACAGAAGGTCAGAGTTTACATTGGAAGAGTTGGCAAACGAAACTGGTCTTACAACGCAAAACACATTGCTTGCTATAGGCTGGTTGGCGCGCGAGAATAAAATCAGTGTGAGGACTCATGATGGTGAACTCAGATTGGCTAGTGAAGATATAGGATTCTACTATTGATTCGATATATTATTCCTGTAGAGGATAATATACCGCATTATAAGATCTGTATAGACTAATGTTGTGTGTTGATTTGGGGAATGACAAATGTGTAATATGATTGTATATTATAATATGTCTCGATAAATATTTTAGGGCTATCTCCGAAAGGAGACAGCCCTAGTTTTTTAGAAGTGTATATTACGTGAAACTTCTGATTTACATTTTGTTGCTGATTTTTTCAAGCTCGAAACAGTCGATATCTGGAACCCATGTCCTGCGACTTCCTATTTTTATTGTGTTGTATCCTTTGTCGAGATTTATGTCAAGTTCTGCTGTTGCTATGCCTTTGGAACGGTCTGTTTCGAGTTCTGAGAGTCTTGTTGTTGTGCCGTTGACCGTAACTTCTATCTTGTGGTCGTTGATTTCTCTGTCCTGAAGCTCTGCCGGAATGTATTTTATTTTCATCTTGTATGTTCCTCCGTTTTCACTGAAAACATTGTTCCATTGAGCAAAATTGTCTTTATCGGCGCCAAGATTGCTTACTGTCATTTTTCCTGATGCTTCTTCTGTCGGTTTGTAGGTTACAGGCCTTTTTCTTTTTCCAAGATCGTCGTATTTATTTAGCAAGGCCTGTTCTGCTTCGTATATGCTTTGTTCTATACGTTTTTCACTTTCCAAACGCAAAATCTTAACAGAATGTGGGGCAACATCAAACTGAAGCGTTTTGTTTACAGAACGTTCGTCTTTACGATTGATGAGATCGCGCACTTTGGTTTTACCTTCTAGTTCGAGAAGTGATAGCGGAACATTGAAACTGCATGTTTCATCTGAAGGGTTATACAGAGCAACGGCACGTATATTGCCACGCCTTTTCTCGATGTCTTTTACAAGGACATAACCGTTTCCTTCGTGCTGAACAACGTATGCCTGGAGACTTAAAGGGTCTTGATTAAGAGCTATAAGTTCTTTATTGGTCAGTAATTTGAGTGATTGCTCTGGAATGCTGGTCAGGTCGCATCCAATCAACAGGGGAGAGCTCATTATGCACCACATTCCGAAATGTGTTTCTTCTTCCTCCTGCTTGAGACCTCTTCCTATTTCAAGCATGTCCATATCGTTGTAGTGGCCGTCACCTGCAAATGCTGAAAGATATAGGTTTTTTGATATGATGTATTTTATGGATTCCCAGCTCGGTCCTATGTCTCCGCTTATTCTCCATGATCTTGCCAGCTCTTTTGCCCATCTGCCTGGGTATGCCCAACGACAGATGTTCAGAGATATGTTTCTTGAACATACGTCGCGTATGGCATTTACTATGGTTGTGTATCTCTTTTGCTCATCGAGCTCGAGCTGTTGACCTCCACAATAATCTATTTTTATGAAATCGAATCCCCATTTGTTGAAAAACAGATCTGCATCCTGATGCTCGTAACCGTACAGGCCGACGCCTATTCCGTTCTTGTCATTGTCCCACATTGAACCGCAGGTATTCGTACCGGCTTCAGAATATATACCAGCTTTTAGGCCGAGTGAATGTATGTGGTCTACTACTGATTTTAGACCTTCAGGAAAACGTTCAGGGTGGGTGTGAAGTAGTCCATTTTCGTCTCGATATCCGAAATAGCCGTCATCGATGTTTACGTATTTGTATCCTGCATCTTTCAGTCCGCTGGATACCATCGCGTCTGCTTGCTTCCTTATCAGATTGTCGTTGATGTTTACTCTATACGTGTTCCATGAGCTCCATCCCATAATAGGGGCTTCAACATGGTTTCCTTGTGAGAAAGCTGATGATGCCAATATGCTGAAAGTGCATAGAAGCATACTTTTCTTTAGCGTTTTGTTGTTCATAGTTTTTGTTTATATGGTTAAGTTTAAATTAATGTGAGCTATATTGTAAACGGAGTTCGCTTATATTTTTAGGAATAGCGGTAAAAGTGTTGGCTTTATAGCACATGATTGTAATATTTAAACGATTACTACTATGTCCTCAGTGCCTAAAGTTACAGAGATTTATTGTATGGCCGATGATTATTGCAAAGATTTTATATTATTGATAGTGGGTATGCTTTAAAATAAGAATGGCTGTATTGATATAAAATAATTGCATTATGCATGTTGTAGACTTTGTTCACAAAATGTATGTCGTTAACGTTGTAGATTTTGAGGATGTGACGTTATAGGCATTTTAGTTTTTTTTGCGGTTGTGTGACGGCTTTTGTTATTCATTCAGAAGGACGGAAAAGTCTGGTACGTCCTCTAGAAAGATGTAGCCTTGGTTTTCATAATCCATTTTACAGCAATAATGGTTAAGGCCGTTACTTACGACCAGGTAATCTACTTTTAAGACCATATTGTATCTGGTAATCTGATTGAATACTTTCTGCGTGATTTTTATCTCCGGTGCCTTGTACTCTATAATCATTTTAGGTACTGCTGTGTTTGAAAAGACAACTGTGTCGCAACGTTTAGATGTGCCGTTGAGTCTTAACGGAATCTCGTTGTTCATCAGGCTTCTGCTGTAGTTCTTGTAATTTATAAGATATTGTACGAAATTTTGCCTGACCCATTCTTCTGGAGTAAGTGCAACGTATTTTCCGCGAAGTACGTCGAATATGAGATTGCGTCCATTATCGCTCTTGATGTTGGCATTGTATGGCGGTAAGTTGAGTTTCTGCATTGATTTGCTTGTTTGATACTGTTTAATCTGAATGATTGTAGTTTGAATATTGTATACTTAAGGAGTGTATGCAGGCGACATTCTGTTTGATTGGTATTTACAGATATATTTCATGTCACGCAGATTTACTCCTTTATGTACAAAAATAGCGTTTTTTGATGACATTTGTTTGCTTTATGAAGCCATACTCCTTTTTTTACCGACATAAATGTACATTTTGTATATATTAAGTCTCGAAATCCTTGCAGTATTTTTAAATTTGTGTACTAATATTTGAAATAATCAGATTATGGCAAAAGCTAACAGCAATGGGATTACATATCAGGAAGTGATACGGGCTGTTCAAAGAAAAGAATACAAACCTGTATACCTGTTGATGGGAGATGAGTCGTATTATATTGACCGTATCTCTGACTATATAGCTGACAATGTTCTGACGGAAGAAGAAAAGGGTTTTAACTTGTCCGTTATATACTGTACCAAAGAAACAGAAGTTTCGACTATAATTAACGCCGCTAAGCGTTATCCGATGATGAGCCGCTATCAGGTTGTGGTTGTTAAGGAGGCACAGAATTTGTCAAAATCGGAAGATTTATTCTATTATGTTCAAAAACCTCTGGATTCGACAATTCTTGTAATTTGTTTCAAAAACGGAACTATTGACAGACGTAAGAAGTTGGTGCCGGCTATAGAAAAAGTCGGTGTTGTCTTTGAGAGCAAGAAACTGAAGGAGTCTCAGCTTGGAAGTTTTGTTACAGATTATTTGCGAAGGAAAGGTGTCGGCATTGATGAGAAATCTGTACAGATGCTGGTGGAATTTATTGGTTCTGATCTGAACAGAATGGCAGGTGAACTGGATAAACTTTCCATTATCGTCGGTAGTTCTACTAAGGTTGTTACACCCGAAGTGATTGAAAAGAATATAGGTGTAAGTAAGGATTACAATAATTTTGAACTGCGTGCTGCAATAATAAATAGGGATGTGCTTAGAGCCAACAAAATTGTAAAGTATTTTGATGAGAACCAAAAAGCAAATCCTGCAGTTGTAACTGTTGCCATGCTTTTCGGCTTCTTCTCAAACCTTATGCTGGCACATTATTCTCCTGATAAATCAGAGGATGGATTGTGTCGCCAGCTTGATATGAAATCGGCTTGGCAGGTTCGCGATTATGTTGCAGCTATGAGGTCTTTTTCGGCTATGAAAACCTTGCTTATTATAGACAAGATTCGTGAGACTGATGCAAAATTGAAGGGAGTAGGTAATGCTTCTGCTACTCCTGGAGAACTGCTTGCTGATCTGGTATTCTTTATTCTGCATTGATGTTGTTATAAAATAGGTGGTAAATATACTATAACTTGCGCATCCTCAAACTGTCATATTGGCAGTTTGAGGATGCGCCTTTTTAGTTTGTGTTGCAGTGGTAAAGGGATGGTTTGTTTATATATGTAATTGTTGACGGGCGATGGGTGTTATATGATATGTCACAGATTATAGTGGAATGTCTTTTTTGATCATATAATTGGCTCAAATAAATGTATAATGACGTTTTTAGAGGCTTTTTTAGACTTGTTTTTTGGTGGTTTATTATCAAATATCGTGGATTTCTGAACTTGAAATAGGGTATTTATGGTATTTATTTTATTATTTCGTTCTTGAACGATAGGGGATTTTTATGTGTTTTTTGTTTATTAATCAGAATGTTACACTGAATATTAATGCCTGAGATTTGAATATTTGTGACATTACTGTATTCTGGTATTGAAAATGGGCTTTTTTTACGATTTCGTGATAGAATGTATCAGTTTACGTTGCATGTTAACACATATTAGCACTACAGCTGTATTATTTACCATTGTATATCTGATACATTTGTAGATATAGAATATACAATTGAATAGGATAGTATGCCATGTGTAAAAATGTATATATTATTGCGTAATAAAAAATACATAACTGAATTATATAATAATATATGTATACTAATATATATGCAATCTTTATGCATATAATATAATAGGTTGTATATCAAACTAAACTGCTGTTTTGTTCAGTTTTTTTAGCTTGAAATACCTTCTGATTGCATATATTGTTGTAAATTTTGTGGTGTTGCATGAAAAATCAGTTTTAATATGATTCTTAAACCCAATAATTTGAAAATTTTACTTTTATCTAAGCTTTATGACTGTTTTCAGCCTTTTATTTCTGTATTTTGATGATTCCTTTATTATTGTATAAAATTGTATAATATAGAAATGTTGATACATTTGTATTTAATCGTATTTGCATATGTATTTGTATAGTTTTAATTTGTATATAACGTTTTTAGTATGTATATTTGCATTGTAGATTTGTAAAAGGCCTATCTTGATAGGATTTGGTCTGTAATATGAAATTTTTCTGAATTTTTTATACTGATATTGATATGGAGGACAAGGATCGTGTAGCTCTTATCATGGCTAAATTTAATTTGACATCTAATAATTTTGCAGCAAAGGCGAATCTGTCACCTGCAACTTTGTCACATATTTTGACAGGAAGGAGTAAACCTACTCTTACTATACTGAGAAACATTGTTGCTGGTTTTCCAGAGCTGAATCCTGAGTGGGTTATGCTCGGTACAGGTGATATGTATCGGAATTGTGGTAATGATGGATCGTCTGATCAGGTGTTGGAGAATGATGATGATGGAGGTGATGATGAGGATTCATCTTCCGATGGTAGTCATGTTCAATCTGGAGCGCCTGTTTATTCAACGGGTGATCTTTTTGCGGTTGCTAATATAGGACGAGATACGCAACCTGCTTCTCCACAGAGGGCGTCATCCTCAAGTCGTCCAAGATTAGATTCGGAAATCGAATCGCGTCAGCGGAATGTTAGGAATGTAGGTGCGGCTGCATCACAAAGGGATGTATATGATGTGCCTTCGCGCCAGCAAAGAAAAATTGTAGAAATACGCATATTTTTTGATGATGGAACTTATGAGACTTTTGGCCATTCGAAATGAGTGGCCATTTTTATTTTTATTTTATCAGTCTGGTTTGGTTTGAGAAAAGTATGCTTATTATATGTTTTTTGTATTTTGTAATAAGTGGATTTTTGTTTATTACTTTTGGTGGTTTTAATATTAACCGCTTCGCGTTTG
>ENA-OPCT01000566-OPCT01000566.1-human-gut-metagenome-genome-assembly--contig:-NODE-566-length-19181-cov-57.468420_pt1 | contig 19181 bp, 12 predicted proteins | sample MGYA00241572_ERZ501495 | MGnify/ENA primary metagenome ERZ501495 (study PRJEB25962, sample SAMEA2042580) | human gut metagenome | biome: human gut; feature: human-associated habitat; material: faeces... | reverse complement strand
ACTTGCGCCGATGGTACTGCAATGCAATGCGGGAGAGTAGGTAGCCGCCTCCTTTTATCAAGAGCCTCAGATTTCGAAAGATTTCTGAGGCTTTTTTGTTTTCACGCGGATTGGTTCTTTGTCACGCAGATTTCGCAGATGACGCAGATTTTTCTTTGATGCTTTTTCTTTTTTCCACAGATTTCACTGATGTGCCCAGATTTTTGACCTGTTCGGTCTGGGATTTCGCAGATGGTCGCAGCTCCTTTTACCTTTTTACCCTTTTACTCTTTTACCTTTTACAGTTCCTTTTACTTTTTTACCTTTATATATTTTCCTGTCAAAAATTATGGTGAATCTTCTTTAGTGATGTTTATGTATAAAATGTTAATGAATGGTGGATTTTCATTATAAAATCAGCAAAATTACGTACTAAAATGTTTTTTCCACCAAAATGTTACGAAAAATACCCCCCCCCCTATTCATTTCTTTTTATTACTTTTGCCCCAAGAAAATGCGAACTATCATGTAAACGGTTAATTTTATAATTACCTATTTATATAATAAAAGCGAAAAAAAAATAGATTTAACTAAACTCTTTTAATAGATGGTGAAACGATTAATTTTAGCAACAGTGTTACTCATATTTGTATCACTAGCTAATTATGCGCAAAACATTGGAGTCAAGTCCAACCTCTTATATTGGGCTACAACAACTCCTAATCTCGGTGTCGAGACTGCCTTAGGCAAGAAGCATACCGCTCAGGTATTCTTTGGCTTCAATCCTTGGAAACAGTCCGGTGGCGACCAGTCAAGCCTTCGTCATTGGCTTTTGCAACCAGAATACCGTTACTGGTTCTGCCAGAGCTTCAATGGCTGGTTCTTGGGTGTTCATGCCATGGGCGGACAGTTTAATGCAGGAGGAGTGAAGCTACCCCTAGGTATTTTCAAATCTCTACGTAATCATCGCTATGAGGGATGGTATGTAGGTGGTGGTGTGACCGCTGGTTATCAATGGCCTCTTTCCAAGCACTGGAACCTGGAAACCTCTGTAGGTTTCGGATATGATTATATCCAGTACGACAAGTTCAAGTGCGGTGCCTGTGGCGAGAAGGAGAAGTCATCTCATGACAACTATGTGGGTCCTACCAAGGCAGCCATTTCTCTTATTTATATGTTGTAACTCATTAAATATAATCTATGAGTATGAAAGATTTTAAGAACTACATATTATTATTCAGCTCTCTTTTGATGGCTATGCCTCTTGCAGCCCAGGATTGCAAGAGTCTCAAGTTGGCTGCTGAAAAGATACAGGTATCTCATGTAGAGATGTCGCATCACAATGACCTGATTACGGTTATGATGGATCTGAATCTCGATTCCCTGGATCTCCCTACTAACAACCAGCTTGTGTATACTCCGATTATCAAGTATAAGGGAGAGTTGCTCAAGATGCCTGAGATTGTTATCAATGGTAGAAGACAGCAGATCATGTTTGACCGAGGGGTTGGAAAGAAACAGTTGCAGCTTTCTCCTCAGGCTTTCGTGGTGAAGCGAGACAACAAGAAGCAGCAGACCGTGAAGTATCTGGCATCCGTTCCTCTGTCTTCCAAGGTAAGGAACTACGATCTCGAAATTCACGAGGACCTCTGCGGTTGTGGTGATTTGCAGGATGGTACTGATTTTACCATCACTCGTCGTCGCCAGCCGGTAGCTTCTTTCGTCCGTCCAGAGGTAGAAGCGGTCAAGGTCCGTCATCTTGATAAGCGTGCTTATATCGATTTCCCGGTAGATCGCATAGAGTTGCATCCAGATTATCGCCGTAATCCTGCACAGTTGGATAGCATCATCCGCACCATCAATGCATTGAAGGAAGATAAGAATCTCGAAGTGAGCGGCATCAATATTCATGGTTATGCATCACCGGAGAGTCCTTACACCCATAATGATTATCTGGCAAAGAACCGTGCCAAAACGCTGACCGAATATGTCCGCCGAATGGTGATGTTGCCAAACAATCTCTTCACGGTTTCTTCTACTCCAGAGGATTGGGATGGTCTGATAGCTTATATTAAAGGTAGCAACCTGGAGCAAAAGGATGCCATTTTGGCGATTATTTCCGATAAGAGTCTGAATCCGGATGCCCGCGAGTTGAAGATCAAGAAGCAGTATCCTTCAGAGTATCGCTTTATGCTCGACACCTGGTATCCAGCCCTCCGCCATTCCGACTACCACATTACGTATAAGGTGAAACCTTTTGATGTGGAAGAGGCAAAGGAGATCATCAAGACCAAGCCACAGCAGTTGAGCCAGGAGGAGATGTTTCTGGTAGCCCAGACTTACGAGCCAGGCAGCAAGGAGTTTAATGATGTGATGGAGATTGCCGTCCGCATGTTCCCAGAGAATGAGACAGCGAATCTGAATGCAGCCATAACCCGCTTGAATGCCGGTGATGCAGATGATGCGAAACAATATCTCGACAAGGCAGGAAACTGTGCCGATGCCCAGAATGCCCGAGGAGTCTATGAGATACTGAAGGGCAACGAGAAGCAAGCTCGTTATTATCTGGAGCAGGCTGCCAAGGCTGGTGTTGCTTCTGCAAAAGAAAATTTACAGAATCTATAAAGTTATACATACTGTCTCTTTAGGTTAATATAGCTGTTCCTTAGAGTCAGGGCACTGCCCTGGCTTGGGACAGTCTCCTGAACCAGGCATATTTTTTCTAACTACAAATATAGAAAGAAACTCAAATATAACGTATTAGATGAATTGTAAACCAAATATATAAAAATGTAATATAATTAGATTTTTAAGAGCGGTTATAAGTAAAGAAATAAAATATTAATAACAACAATAATAACTTACAAGATGAAGAAAACTTTATTATTTTCCGTTGCATTGGCAGGGCTGATGCTCGGTTCTTGTTCAAGTAGCGATGATCTGAATGGTGGTGGTAACAACACTGGTTCTAATCAAAGTGGTGATGGCTATGTTTCGCTTTCATTGAATTTGCCTACACGTAGTGGTTCTATGAGTCGTGCAGAAAACGACAATTTTAATGATGGACTTGCTGATGAGTATGCTGTTAAGAATGGTACCTTGATTCTGTTTGAGGGTACTGATGAAGCCAATGCAACATTTGCTGGTGCTTACAGTTTAAAAAATTTGAGTATGAATTTGGTTGGTACTACTGAGGATAATATTACTACTACTACCAAAATTACCCAAAAAATCAATAATGGCTTAAGTAGTGGTACTAATAGTTTTTATGCTATTGTTGTATTGAATAACAATGGAACACTTGCTGTTGATGATGCTACTGCTACTTTAAAGGTAAATGGTGAAGATTTTCCTCCAACTAAGAAAATCTCAGATTTGCAAAATTTGGAATTGACCAAGAATGCTTCTGAATTTCATACAACAGGTTTCTTGATGATGAATGCTCCTTTGGCAAGTGCAGCAGGTGGTAAAGATAACCCTTCTAGTGCAACCATCAGTGTCGCTTCTAAGATAGATAAGGATCATATCTATGCTACAGAGGCTTTGGCTAAGGCTAATTCTTCTGCATCTATTTATGTAGAGCGTGCATTGGCCAAGGTAGATGTTACAGCTTCAAAAGCTACAGGCAATTTGGATGATGCTCCAACTGTACCATATTCTGTTGAGGGTTGGGTATTGGATAATACCAATAAGAAAACCTATTATTTGAGAAATACTTCAAATTCTTCACAGTGGCTCTCATTGAAGACTACATCAACTGTTCCTACTAAGCCTTATCGCTTTGTTGGTGATACTCCTATGGAGAGTGATGTATCATTGTATCGTACCTATTGGGCGCAAGACCCTAACTACGATGCAAAACCGACAGACTTGTCTACAGATTTCAATACGATTGGCAATTCTGCGCCTGCTGCTTTGAAGAGCCTTAGTGATCATGACTATTGCTTAGAAAATACATTCACAGTAGGTCAACAGAATCAAGATGTAACTACACGTGTCATTGTTGCTGCTAAGATCGGTTCTGGTTCTACTTTCTATGTCGTTAATGATAACGAGAAGGATCTTCTCAATGCAACCGGTATGAAGGATGCTGTTAAGAGCGCATTCTTGAACAATACTGATGTACAAGCATGGATTAAAAAAGATTTGAAAACTGGTGAGACTATCGATGAAAACGATTTGGATGTTGCTGATATTACCAGCGCTGGTAACAACAAGCCGACAATTACGATAAAATCTACAAGTGCAACCAAATATACCTCTAGTACTCTTCCTTTAGTTGATACTAAAATTCAGGCAATAATGGATGGTATCAAGGTTGCTACTTATGAGAATGGTACTTCATACTATCCTGTAAGAATTAAGCATTTTGGTGACGAGTTGACTCCATGGAAGAGTACAGAGAATCCATTACCTACAGTAAGTACTGGTGCATATCCAACAGATAATCAGGCTGCAAATTATCTCGGTCGTTATGGTGTACTCCGTAATAACTGGTATAATATTGATGTTCAAGGTATCAAGAAACTTGGTTCCCCTGTAGTTCCTGAGGTTACTGGTGATACAGATGATGAATTGGCTGCTTACATCTCTGTTAAGATCAACGTTCTCTCTTGGGCTAAGCGTACACAAGGCGCAACTCTCGGTGAGTAATTTGATAAAAGATAAAAATTTGAAAACAATAATTGATTAGCGATATGATAGCGCAGAAGATAAATAAATGGTTAAAGGGTGTCATGGCAGCTGCCATGACCCTGGCCGTCGCAACCTCATGCCACGATATGTGGCACCAGGACTACAGCGATTGTCCTAATGGTGTATATGTGAAGTTTAAGTATGATTATAACCTCCAGCGTGCCGACATGTTCAATGACCATGTTGGACAGGTAACGCTGTATGTATTCGACGAGAACGGAAACTATATAACCCAACAGACCGAGACGAATTCTGCACTATCATCGCCTCTCAAAGACCCAAATTATATGATGCACGTCGAGAACCTGCAGCCAGGTAAATATCAGTTCCTTGCCCTTGCCGGACAGAATGCATACGCCGACCAGTTAACTTCAGGCCGTGCCAAGTTCGTTCGTACCGCTCCATCGACTACAGGAGATAAGATGCAGAAACTGGAAGTGAATCTCGACCATGAAAATAGGGGAGAGTATGATGAGGTTGTCAACAACAGCCTTCCTCTTGATACCCTCTGGCATGGTAAACTGCTGGAGGCAGTAGAGGTATCATCCTCAAAACCTTCTTATGCAACCATCCCTCTGGTGCGTGATACCAAGAAGATCAATGTGGCGCTTCGTGACCTTGACTTTCCACAGGATATGGATGTCAACGACTACACGATGACCATCGAAGATCATAATGCCCGCATCCTTTGGGATAACTCTCTCGATGAGAGCCGTAAACTTATTTATACCCCTCATGCTACATGGAATACGGTAGATGAGGACGAGCAGGGCAAGATAGCCCATGCAGACTTTATGACTTCCCGCATTCTGAAGCACGAAGATTACAACCTGGATGGCCGCCTCCTGATTAAGAGTAAGGAGACCGGAAATACGGTAGTCAATGTAGATCTGCCAGACCTCTTGAGTCGTCTTCGCACCAGCGAGGAGTACAGTTACAGTGCACAGGAATTCCTAGACCGTGCCTACGATTACAAACTTCAGTTCTTTATCCAGGGTGGCAAGCTCAAGTATTGTTTAATCACCATCAGCGTGAATGTACTGAGTTGGAGTAAGCGCATCCAGTTCGAAGAACTCCATTAACATGTCCTACCCGGCTTTCAGCAAGCCGATATAAAAAAAAGTGTATGTTTAAGATGAAGAAAATAACCCTCTCATTGCTAGCCCTTTTGCTGGTGATGTCGTTCGCATCCTGTGCGAGCGACACTACTAGTGATTTGCCTCTGCCAAGCAAAGATATGAAGGCATATCTGCAGGTAAAGGTAACGGTGGAAGGTAGTGGAGATACACGAGCGAGTAGGGCAACTACAGGACCTCAAGGAGGTGAAGATGGAGATGTAAGAGAAAAAGGAATCAATAAAGAAAATGATGTCAATTCCCTTACCGTCTTACTATATAAATCTGATAAAGATGACCTGTCGGAAGCTGATGCTACAATAGATTATGTATATACATTCACCAATTTAAATAAGGTTACAACTTCTTCCGGCGGTAATGTAACTTATACTACCGTTCCAAGAGAAATAGATGCTTCAATTGTTGGCAAGAATTATCATGTTATAGTGATAGCCAATGCAGACGATATGACTTCCAGATGTAAAGGAATGAAGATAAGTGAAGTAAGAGATTTGCAGATGTCGAAGGTGTGTACCCGAGATGCTGATATCACAAAGTTCTCAAACTTTATCATGTCATCAAAGAAGGACGCAACGATAGATTTCACCAAGGAAGGTTCAGAAACAGATCCGTATCAGGTAACTGTTGATATCGAGCGCCTGGCTGCCCGTATCGACATCATTCCAAATGCTACTTATGATGATACAGATAAAGGTTATTATTATAATGTAATGGATGGAACGAATGTAGTAGGCGGCTTTAAGCTGGAATCTGTTACTCCTACCAAGGTTATGACATCAGGAGAATACCTGATAAAGCGAGTTTCTTCAAATGCAGCTGTATCTGCAGTTACTTATTTCGGCCAAGAAGTAATGGATCCTACAACCAAAGCTTCTACTAATTATGTGGTTTGTCCTTGGTCAAAGGATCGTACAGGTCTTACTCTCTCGAATGCCGAAGGTCCTGCATCTCTATATAATGTAAAGGAGACAACTTCAACCAGTACAACAGATCCAAGTTATATCCTCGATTATGTGATGGAGAATACGACCACCGATAATGCCGAGGCTTATTCTACTGGCCTTATCTTTAAAGGCAAGTATTATGAAGAGACAGAATGGGATAAAGCAACAACGCGACCTACGGCTACAGCTACAGGTACTGATAAGGAATATACCTATACGCTCCGTCATAGCGACCCTTCAGGAAGTGGAACCACCGCTGACCCGATGCATTTTGGTGTAGTCCGCAACAACATCTATCAGGTAAAGGTAGATGGTGTAGAAGGAAAGTCAAAAGGTTTGAAGTTGACCATACATGTGAGAAAATGGGCTACCTATACTCACGAAGAGACATCAATGTAAAGACAAATAGATAAACAGAAAGTATAGTTTGAAATTAAACTTTCAGAGAAAATGAAAACGATTAGAACGATACATACGGCATTGATTCTGATGGTGCTAGCCTTTATCTCGGCTTGCTCCACAGATAGTGCTGACCCTATACAGGGAGACAGTGGAGGCGATAACCCAGGCGACAAGGTTACCGTCCACATGACCCTTTCTACAGCTCCTTCTTCCGGAACCAGAGCTAGTTTGTCATGGAAAGATGGCGTAGATGCAGAAAACATGAAGAGCTGGGTAGTAGCCTTTGTGAAAGACAACAAGGTTGTTTCTTTTGCAGAGAATACGGATGTATCGGCTAATAATCGCATTAAAGATGAAGTCACAATCAAGGATCTTCCTAAAGGTGATACCTATCAGGTTTATTCCTTTGCCAATCTTACAGCTGCAGAACTTGAAATCTCAAAAGGTGCAATCGTCAATTTTGACAACATGAAGTGGAAGATGGATGGTAATGGCTTCGATGTTACTACCAAAGGCATTCCAATGAGCAATAAGCAGGAAGTAAAAATTGATGCTTCCGGTAAACCTGATAAAACTGAGCTTTGGGTAGTAAGAATGCTGGCTAAGGTTACATTAAAGTTTAAGAATCCAAGTTCTACAGATTTGGTAATCAAAGATATTACCATCAGCGATATTACAAAGAATAGTAGTGAGAATGGAGATAAAGAGAATATCAAGTTGCTGCCGAATCATACCGATGCTGATAAGGATCAGGTGGTATGCACTCCGAATCTGGTAGGGCAGACAGCTACAGAGAGTTATCAATATACATTGTCTTCGCCAAAGACGATAAAGGCAGGTGTAACCGATTATAAGGCAGAGAATGAGATTTCATTTTATGTAAATGAAAGCGCAGCGGGCAATACTTCCAAGTATTTCATCATCAACCTGAATACTTCAGCAGGAGTCAAGCGTTACGCTCTGTTCCAGGATTGGACAACGATAGCTCGCAACGACCATCACATTCTCCCCATCTCATTAGATGATTACAAGTTGAAGTTTGATGTTCAGTCCTTCACAGCCATCGGTCTCTATCCATCCATAACAGATAACGGAACCACTCTTTCCTACACCTGTTATTACCCGGAAGAGGAATTCCATATCCAGCCAAAGGTAGTAAAGGCAAGTGATGACACAGAGGTAACTGGTATCGATAATACCAAAGTAGAGTGGCAGTTAATCAAAGAAGAAGGTATGGCTGATGAAACAGCTAATGCCAAAAAGGTATTTAAAGGTCTTCCATCATGGGATGCAATTACCGGCTATTTCGAAGGAACCTTTAATGATGATGCAGCCGACAAGCAGAGTGCCCTCTATCAGGTCACAGTCCCTGTACCGGGTGTCGCAGGAAAAGAGCTTATATATAAGATACTTTTCACCAAAGATTTAAGAAGCTATGCTGCTCGTAAATATACGAGACAGAGTTACTATTTCAGAACAAAACAATAATACTTATATTAAAAAACATTGAAGCTTATGTTTAAGTCTAAGATTTTTAATAGTGTAATGAGATATATGTTGGTAGCAATGCTTGCATTGCTGCCAAATGCTATATGGGGAGCTATACCTGAACAGACTTTTATGAGTTTGGTTAGTGGTAATTCTGCTACAATTTCTGGTTTTGACCAATATTTGACTATGAACGATTACTCTGCTTGGTATGTATACAATGCAGATGGTAGCTTAGTGGATATATCTTCATGGAATGCTTCTGATACTTATCATTTTACTTCTTTTAACAAAGAAACGGATCATTGGAAAGCAGGTAAGCCTTATGGAGTAGATCCTTGGCGTAGTGTTAAGATAACTACTGCTGGTGAAGATATTTCTAATTATAAGATAGTTCTTTTAGTATCTTCTAGTGATGCATTTTTTAATGCACCTTCTGAAGCAACTGCAGAAAAGAAAATCACTTTTAAATTAGTATCAAAGGATGAACTTCCTACTTTTAAGACATACTCTGGTTCAAACAGTTCAGAGAAATTAGTAACTGTTGCTGATGCAGATTTGCAAGGTGGTTCCATTTCTATTACTGATTTAGGTGAAACACTTGCAGACTTTGCAATTTGGGATAAAAATGCGGATTCTAATGGCTTAATGGTAAGCAAGAATCCTTTCTATCTCCGTCTATCTGTTGTTGATAAAGATGGAAATCCCGTTACAGATCTTAGGGGTTTTACTTTTAAAAAAAATGGTTCTGAAATTTCTGATACTCAATTAGGTGGTCATGAGTGGGGACTAGCATGTTATAAAAATGCTAAAGGCGTATATTGTCTTCGTGATAAGAAAGAAAATTATTTAGTTTCTTTCTCAGATCTCAACTTTACCATATCTTGTCCTAGTGATAAGAAGATCGATGATTATAACGTTGTGGTATATGTTGGTAATGAACAGCCAAGTATCTCGGACAATCTGATTATGGAAGAACCTACATTAGTAGGTAGGGTAAACTATACCATTTTGAGTCAAACCACATTTGATGCAATTAAGTTGACTCCTTCTACAGAGCCTACAGGTGCTGCTGTCCGTAATGTTTCTTCCATTGTTTTAGGTACTAATTTAAATGTAGATCTTACTTCTAAAGATAATTTGAAGTTTATCAAGGAGCAGTTAAGTTTATCTGAAACTCAGAATTTTGGCAAGTTATATGTTCGTTGGGCTATTAAAAAGAAGGATGGCTCAGCCATAACCGGTGTGTCTTCTAAAGGAGCCCTAAAGCAACAGGAAGGTATGTACTGGACCTGGTATTCTGATGATGCATCAAGCTCTTTTGCTAATGCATTGAATGCTAATTTCGTAGTTCCTGAAGGACTGGATATTAATGATGTTGACATTTCTTGCGTCATCTCTGATGAAACGCCAACCACTCAGTATGGTTTCGTCACAACAGAACCTACTTTGAAGGCAAAGGTTAATGTGCAGCTTTTGGATAAGTACAGCATGCCTTTCAATCATTATAAAGGCCATGCTAATGCTGCATTAGACGAAAAGGGTAGGCAGCAGACTGCTGAATGGGAGTATTATGTCTATGTGAAAGATGATAAAGAGAAAGTAGAGTTAGTGCTGCCTTTCGATGATTATAAAGGTAGCAGTGACGCTCTTGAGCCACAGGGCTATTTCAGATGGTATGATTTTAACAAAGATAGAGCTAGCGCTAATTTACGTGCAAATACAGGGACCACACCAACTCTTCTGCATAACATAAAATCAGGAAGTGAGGACTATGGCTTGTTTGCTTATAATCTTTATCCTGCGTTTCCGACAAGCAGTAATATTGGTGTTACATATACTGCACCTACAGGAGCTTCATCTGATGAATGGGCTGGTGAAGATATTGCCTGTGATATAAGCCGTTATATTGATGGTTTGGATGCAACAAAAACTTATCTGGTACACGAGCCTACTCTCTCTATCAGATACATTTTCCATATCCGTTCTGCCAAAAAGTTAGCAGACAATATTATGAATACGGCTATTGGAAAAAATCCTCAAAGAGAAGGTTATAGAACTTATGAGGATGGAAAGTTTTTGACAGTTGGTATGAAGGAAGCAAGTTCTACTTTGACACTTCGACTGGATTTATCAGATGCAAAGAAATATTATTTCCATCCATTGGCTGATGGTATATATGAGAACGATGGAGCTTTTTCGGGTTTCACTAAACGAGTATATTATGTAGATGAAAAGGACAAACTCGTAGAATCCAACTTCGATAAAACAAAATTATGTAAGGCAACTAAGATAGAATGGTGGGCATACGATAAGGACAAGACCTATTGTCTATGTTTAGGTACCAAGACCGACCGTTTCTTTGATTTGAAGATGAAAGATCTTAACACAAGCTGGATGTCTGTATATAAAAGTGGGGCTAATAAGACTTTTACATTTACCTATGGAGATCCTGTATACATCGTTGCATATGCAATGGATGATGACGGAAACCGTTGCCCTATTGCCAACTTTGATGTTCGATTTATGAATAATCATCCGATGACTAAAGAAGAGATAGTTAAAGAAGGTTTGAATAACAGACTTATTAGTTATCTTGATGAGCATTATAAAATGGCTACCAAGCCAATTACATTTGATGATGATGATGTAGAACAGACTGTGGCTGCTCCTACAAATCCGAATAACAACCAGGACCGATTACCATCTAAATGGGATCGCCGTGCTTATAGTTTCGTATATCGTGATTTGATTGACTACGATGCAACTAATTATGGTGGTTTGGATAAAATCGGTCATTCTCCACTTCATGGAGATTATTGCTTGTATAAGTCCGCAAATCTTAGTGGTGTTTCTACGTCTAGTGAAAAATATCTTTGGTGGGATACTAATACCTTATATGATAAGACGTATGAGATGACCAATGGTTCTCAATATGGTCATTTCCTTTATGTGGATGCATCTGATGAAAGTAGAAAAATCGCAGCTTCTGATTTCACTGCAGATCTTTGTACAGGACAGCAGCTTATCTTCACAGCGGGTGTTGCTGACATGACGAAAGGTGGCGGTACCGAGCCGCAGATTATATTTAAACTATTTGGTGTTAATAAAGATGTCAATGGTGAGATTGTTGATAAACACCTGATACATAGTTTTTCATCTGGTGATTTTAACGATAATCGAGATAGTAAGGAAAAAGCAACTTGGTATCAGGTATACGGTAAGATTACTTTGCAAAAAGAGTCAAATGTAGAAAAGTATTCTGATTTCCGGTTGGAGATAGATAATTACTGTAAGGGTACTGATGGTGCCGACTATGCCGTAGATGATATCCGTATGTATCTTGCACCTGCTAAGGTTCAGGTAATTCAGGAAAAGCCAATTTGTGATAACGCTAAGTTTGGTTCTGTTAAGTTGAAGATACGTGCTATCCACGAGACATTGAATGCAATTACTGGACATAAAGGACAGACTAAAATATACTTCCGTTTTGTCGATGAGAAGGGAACGCCAGTAGAAGGTACTGATGAGAGTAATCCTTATTATCGGACGGAACAGGTTAATACATCTGATGGAACAAAAATTGAATACAAGAGCAATAAATATGGAACAGTTGACGTATTCGATTCTGAGGAAACTTGCAAACAGTATACTATAGATGATACTCCTATGATTGAGAAGGACAGTGAAGGTGAAACTTATATCGTTATCAGTAATAGATATTATTCTCTTGAAGTAGGTAAGAAGTATTATGTATCTGTAGCTACAGAAACTCCTGATGCAACAGGCAACTCTAATTGGGGTTCACCTGCTGAAGTCTGCTCGGTATATAGTAACTGGTTTGAAATGGTTAGCCAGACTCCTATCATTACAGATGTCAAAGGTAATGTCGTAACGGATTATAAGATTCCTTGCGATCAAGCTGACAATTATGAGGTTAAAATCAAGGGACAATTGACAACAACTGACCCTAATAATGGTGGTAAGATTACATTGGATGGTGTTAAGTTCTACTGGTATCTTAATGATATACATAAAGATAATAAGTTGAACGAAACAGCCAGCAACGAAATCATCATCAGCAATGATAAGCTTCCTTTGGGTAAAACTCATAAAATCTATATGCAGCCAGAAGGAACTCCGAATAAAGATGGCTATATTCCATACGAAATCAATGGTACAACCTATCTGTTGTGTACAGGTGCTATACCGGTAGATTTACGTGTAATGAAGGATGGACCACAGCTTAACTTCGGTTTCAATGATGTGGATTATCCATTCAATGATGTCAGTTATGAGGCATCGCTTCGTATCGGTTTGCCACAGCTGGAGAAGTTGAAGGCTTCTAAGGGATATTTGAAGGTACCTCTTCATAGTGCTACGATGAGAGATGGAACAGCTATTACTGAGCCACTTACTTTCATTGATGATAATAGTAAAACTCCTGCTGGTCCTTCGACATCGGTGTATGTTGCATCTACGAACGATCCTTTATGGGAAAAGAAGCTGAATACACAAGTTGCAACATTGGAGAACGAAGAGTTGGCTGCTATTGATCCAAAAGTTCAGTCAACCCTCAATCTCAAGTTCTTAGATGATGCCGTAGAGAATTTCAACGAGGGATATTACTATGTTCTCCGATTCGTTTACGAGAAGAGAGCAGCTTCTGCGGCAACTACCAACTGCCCTGGTGAGTCTTATCTCAAGGTGAAGATTGTACCGGAGTTCATTACCTGGACTCCTACTGCCGATGGCGGTATGAACGCCAACTGGAATAATGATGATAACTGGCATCGCTCATCTTCTACAGAATTGTATGATGATAAGTATACAGATTATCTGGCTTATGGAAGCAGTATGTCGGGTACGCCAACTTCTGCAAAGGATATTCCTACGCTGAACAGCTATGTGCCAATGAAGTTTACCAAGGTAACCATAGGCAATCTGAATGGTTTGCCATTTCCTGACCTCGGTAATGTCGTTTACCGTAGCACCAATAAGATTGCTACCAAGCTGACCAATGGCAAGGGTAATGAGGCTACGAAGTATATCCAGTATGATATTATGACTTACTGGGATGAAGCAGCTGCTGATAAGGGATTGGAAGCAGGTAATCTGAAGTGTGAGAAGTTCTATGGCAATACCTGTCATCAGATTTACTTCAAACCTCAGGGCGAGCTTCGCGACCAGTGCTATCTGATATATGACAAGGCTTGGGTAGAGAAAGAGCTGGAACCAAATAAGTGGTACACCATGGCTTCGCCTCTGCAGTATATCTACGCCGGTGATATGTATGTGCCAGCAAAGGATGGACGACAGGAAACCAAGGCGTTTACGGATATCACGTTTGATACGAATGTATATAGCCGGAGCAAGTATCCGGTTTATCAGAGAGCTTGGATGAAGAGTGATGTGAAGGAAATCACCCCTGATGATAAGCATAATGCATATCATTATCCGGATGGAGCAGCTCCAGGTGATGTTGATATGAATCTCGGCTACTGGAGCCACGTATATAATAAGGTGGACGAGAGCTATGCCGCAGATGGAACTTTCGGTGGCTTCGCTATCAAGGCTGGTAATGCGCTCTTGCCAAAGGATAAGACTAAGAAAGCGCTCCTCCGTTTGCCAAAGGAAGATACCAGCTATCAGTACTTTGATTATGATGGAACAACAACTACTGGTGATTCTGCAACTGTTGGTAAGAACAATGGCCATGGCAAGCTTCTCGTTGCTTTCAGTAATGATGAGAAGCATCTTGCAGAGAAGACTCAGACCTTGGGAGATGGTAACAACAGCGGATACTATCTCGTAGCCAATCCATATACCTGCTCTATCTCTCTGAAGAAGTTCTTCGTGGCCAATACTGGTTTGCAGAACGCTATTTGGATTGTAGAGAAAGGTGAGGTAAAGCCTATTTCTTCTAAAGAATTGGATAAGCAGAACTATGCTATCCAGCCTACCCAGTCGTTCTTTGTCAAGAAGAAAGAGGATACAACAGTTTCAGATGTAAAGTTCACTTCTACGATGTGTGTTGACCGCACCATTACTCCTGGCCTTCTGATGGCATCAGACTATGTCAAGAGCATTGAAGCAACGACAGAGAATTCAAACGGCCAGACTTCTAGGGCACGCATCGCCTTGCGTCCGGAGGCTTCTGCCGACTATGATGATCAGGAAGATGTGGATCTCTTGTATGACCAGAACCTGAAGGATATTCCGCAGGTTTATACCGTTGCCGGCAATGAGGCGGTGGCTGTGAATGCGGTTCCTGAGTTGTCCTGGATTCCGCTCGGCATCGTGAGCCAGCAGGCTGAAGAGGTTTCACTCACCCTGAAGGGTGTGAACAAGCTCGATGCTCCGGTTTATCTCTATGATGCTGCATCGGCAAGCTTTACAGAAGTTCATGAAGGCGAGGCTGTGAAGGTGAAGGCGGGTGACCACGGAAGATACTTCCTCACCCAGACCCGTACCTCAACCGGCATCGACCGCATGGAGGCTGAAGAGCAGAGCGCACCGGTGAAGGTTTACTCACCAGTTGCAGGCATGATCGTTGTTTCTGCCTTGGGTGGTGAGAAGCTCGACAGGGTTCAGGTATTTACATTGGATGGCAAGATGGTTCACAGTTATCAGTTGCCTGATAAGCAGAGAATGATTCTCCGTGTTCCATCCGGCATTTACATCGTGAAGGCATCTACCCAGTCCTGTGCTCAGGCTAAGGGTCAGAAGATTTCAGTAAGATAGTATATTCTGGTTTTTAAATAGCAATACTTATTTTTTGATAATCCTTTTATACCCACATTATCTGATACCTTACTATATATAGGGGCATCTTTGTTTCTTTGGTAGAGACGAAGGTGTCCCTATCATTTTAATTATTTTTTTTAACACGCATAATTTGCTAGTTTCCAACAATTATCTTATATTTGCAAAGACTTTCTGTGTCTCTTATGTAGAGATTCAGATGAACGACATCAAAAAACGAGCTTGATTCGCATGATGAAAGAGACAAATATACAATCACAGGTTACGTCCACTATTGCAGGGGACGACGGCGAAGCCGTGGCAAAAAGTGAAGCAAACGCTAAGAAAACGGTTCAGGAAAAGCCTAATGAAGGGCTTGAAAAACCAGCTGATGCAGGATGGTATGTGGCTGTAGTGAGAGTGAATTGTGAAACGAGAATAGCTGATTCTATACGAATCAATCTTAATCACAATCATGTTTGGTTTGATTACTGGATTCCCAAGGTAAAAGTAGTTTATATAGACAAACGTTCCAATAAGCGAAAAGTGAAAGAAAAGCTATTTCTTTCCACCTTTATCTTTTGCAATGTTTCTCCGAGACAACTTGACAATATCCGCTTCCGTTCGGATGTGTATAAGATGCTGACGATGCCAGGTCAAAGGAAAATATATCAAATTCCCGACCAGGTTGTTGCCAACTATCGATATTTTGTAGAGAATGATGAAGAGCCTGTCACTGCTGCCCCTGTTCCTTTGAAGAAAGGAATCAAAGTGCGAGTGGTAGCAGGCAGCATGAAAGGTGTGGAAGCATACGTACAGAGCTATAATGGCAAGAAAGCCGTCATCGGCAGCGAAATCAAGTATATCAGTGGTGCAACGCTTACGATAAGTAGAAATTTACTCGAAGTCGTTGAAGAAGATTAAGTTGTAGAATGATCTTGTTGCATAAAAAAACTATGAGTTATCTGAGTAAAATGTTATAGTAAGTTATAGCAAAGCGGTCCCATCCCGCACAACCATGGCGAGGGCTTTGATGGTCCGCCAACCTTATAGCGTAGCGGTTCCGAGCACCGAGTAGGGCGGTTACATCCTTCCTCCTGAGGTTTCTGTCCCCTATAAGGGGAACCGAAGGGGTCGTAAAGACTATTGAGAAGGCTTGGTTAGAGGTGGAGCTCTCCTTGCAGGAGAGACGGAGTGGTAGAAAAATCAGCACAAATGGAGAAGCGAATGCGTGATGACTATCGCCGCAGAACCGGTAAGGAAGCAGAATCATTTTGTGTGTTGTAATGTTTAGCCCTAAGCCAAGTATAGGTTAATAAATGCATTTTTTCTCTTAATTCCTTGGTGATTACGAAAGAAAGTCGTAAATTTGCAGACAAAGATTAAAATAAAGGAGAATGTATTATGTTGATAAGTAATGTATCACAAGATAGAACCATTCCTTATTGGGATGAAATCAGGAATTTAAGCATTGAGGATAAATATTCCTTGATAGCTAAAATTGAGTCTTCTTTGGGCGATGTTGATATAAGTGAGTCGACTAATTCGATTCATGGGATACCACGTGAGGTGATGATTGCGGCTGCAGAATATGCTCTGAAGGAAAATAGAGCAGGTCGCTGCATTCCAAATTCGCAAGTTGAGTCTTTTATCAAAGCAAAAAGAGGATGGAAGTAGTTTGGTCTGACTTGGCTTTGACGCAGTTAGATGAAGTCATGGACTATGTGGAAGAACATTTTGGCTTATTAACCTCTCAAAAAGTTCTCCATAATATCTTGGAAAAGACAGATGAACTGGCTCAATATTCCACACATGGCATATATGATGCTCGCTACACTTCGTGGGTATCTGGTCAGGATATGGTTATACGCCACTTGTTGTTAGCTCCAAACCGTGTCTATTATTTGATAGATGGCGAGCAAATTGTAATTATGGGGATAGTTCATGTCAAGCGGTCTCCGCAAGCCGTAACTTCCATGATCAAACGCTTTTTAGAAGAATATGACAAATAGGTAAGTCTTCAGAAAATTGATGCTGTCAGCAACTGTTCGGAAATTCCGAACAGTTAGTAAAGAAGGCAATCGTATGATTACACGTAATATGGATTACTCCGCCATAACCCTGATGGGCACCTCTCCTGAGGTAATCCTCTCAAAAGTAGAATGAAAAATAATATTCCTCATTCGAGTGGCGACAAGTGCAGAGCGATACTGCAATGAGGAACAAAAATAACTTTTTTCAAAAACTGATAGGTGTAACTACTTGTAATATAGTGGTGACGCTGTAATGGTGATATACGTTGCAAATTGAACAAAGTGAACTTTGGTGAGTACATTGAGGATATCCTTACTCGCATTCTTTGTGGCGAGGAGGTTGATGCCTCGTTCCTGCTATGTGACTATGTTCGCCATTTTGAAGATGGTACGGATGCGGAGGTAACGAAGACATCCCAAGCCGTCGCTTGATTGTTAAATTTTAGAAAATCAAAACTTTATTCAAAAATACTGGTACGGCTAACCCACTGATAAATAGAGGGGACGCAGTATTGGTGTTTTACGATATAAAAAACATAACGAAAAATGAAAATTTTATCAAATCCCATATTGGATAAGAAAATTAAGTCATATAATTTCCTTGTTGAGATGCCAATGAATGAATACTACTCATTGGTTCAGGAATGTATAAGAAATAATGAATTCCAAAGGAATAGAGTGAAGTCTTCAAAGTCAATTTATTCGTTGCTTAAACAAGACTTAATAAGTGGTTGTATTATTCCGCCGATAGTTCTTTCATTAAGTTGCCCTTTCCAAAATAATGAAGAATTAAACAACAATGAGCTTCTAAAGAAGCTGGTTAGTAATAATAAAAATAAATTAATGATTCTTGATGGATTGCAACGAACATTTACAATACAAGATATTGTTGAACAAGCTAAATCGGATTCTCAAGTAAAGGAATCATTAAATAACCCTATACGAGTTGAAATTTATTTAGGTTTGAATCGTGAAGGTGTACTTTATAGAATGCTTACTTTAAACACAGGTCAAACTCCTATGAAACTGCGTCATCAAGTGGAAATCATATATTCTTCATTGATGAATGAGAATACTGATGGATATAAATTAATAAAAGATACAGATAATTTTAAAGGAAAATCTATAGGGGAATATAATTTTAGTGATGCAATAGATTGCTTTACTTCTTACATGGAAGGTGATTATCTGCAGATAAATCGAGACAAACTTTTAGATACAATTAAGTCTTTTGAAAATATTTCTAAATTAAGTGTAAGTCAGGATTTGTTTGATTCACTTCTTAGAGTATATACGGCATTTACCAGCTTCGTTGATAAATGTATTGAACGTGAAGGAACGGATTCAATTGAATCTTTAAATGAAATAGAGAGTCCATTTGGAAAAGATGCCCATTCAATTTTTGATAAATCTCAGCCTATGACGGGTTTTGGAGCTTCTATTTCAAAACTGATGGGATATAATACTTATTCTTCTTTAAAAGAGATTGAAAATCAGATTCAAAATATATCTTCTAAAGAAATGGTAGATGCAGTATCTGAAATTTTATTATTCTTAGATGAAATCAAAAAAACTTCAAAGAAAATAGGAAATAGTCAGAGATGTTTCTTTTATTATTTCTTCAAGGCTCTGTTTGATAAAGAGAGGCAGGAATTTTTGCAGCCGATACTTGCTTTGAATAAAGCAAAACAAGATTATAATCGCGAGGTTCTTCTCAAATTTTAGTACAAAGCCCCAATTTTTATATGAAGGAGCAATAT
>ENA-OPCT01000561-OPCT01000561.1-human-gut-metagenome-genome-assembly--contig:-NODE-561-length-19336-cov-3.234791_pt1 | contig 19336 bp, 10 predicted proteins | sample MGYA00241572_ERZ501495 | MGnify/ENA primary metagenome ERZ501495 (study PRJEB25962, sample SAMEA2042580) | human gut metagenome | biome: human gut; feature: human-associated habitat; material: faeces... | reverse complement strand
TTCAATCCTGTTCTGGAAAAGATTAATATCAAGTCCCAGATTACTTGAATAAGTAGACTCCCATTTCAATTCGGGATTCGGAGTATTGCCAGCCAGCAATCCTGTTCCCCAAACGGTAGCAACAGATGAATAAATGGCTTTATATGCATTATTAGGCACATTCTGATTACCTACAACACCCCATCCTAAACGCAATTTCAGATTATTAATAATATTGTTGTCTTTCAAAAAAGATTCATTGGAAACCTTCCAAGCCAAAGCAGCCGACGGGAACCATCCCCAACGGTTGTTTTCAGCAAATTTGCTGGAACCGTCCCGACGCAACGTCGCCGTAAGCAAATACTTGTCGGCATACGAATAAAATACGCGACCGAAGAAAGAGTAAAGCGAGTTAGTATTTTGCGAACCCGTACCGCTTGATTTCGTTATATCACCAGCACTCGGGTCGGTAGCTGAATTCGACAAGAAACCGGTAACGGCACTTTCCTGGTTTTCCCAATGGCTCTCACTCATTTCCTGTCCCACCATCACATTCACATTATGCACGTCGGCAAACGTATTCACATAACTCAAAATGTTTCTCCAACTCCAGTATTTAGTATCTGTTTTAGTCCAGCGACTGGTACGCGTTTCATTGTTCTTTACACCAAACTTCCAATCCGGTTCATAATAATAAAATTTATTCAAGTTATAATCGGCTGAAAGTTCCGTTTTAAATGTCATTCCCTTAATAAGGGTTGCCTCAAGAAAAGAACTGAAACGGAAATTCATCTTCTTATTATAATTATCCTTAATGGTTGCCAAAGCTACCGGATTATCGGGCATCCATACGTCATCAGGACCATCGAACCCACCTTCAGCATTTTTCACAGCGACAGTGGGTTGCGAACGCAGTGCGGTTATAATAATATTATTGTCTGTACCCACTTCCTGTTTGCTATCTGCCAACGAGAAATTAATGCCACCTCTTAACCACGTTTTGATTTCCGCATCCAAATTACCGCGTAATGTCAAACGTTTAAAGCCCGAGCCCAATGCAATACCTTCTTGATCCAAATAACCTGCGCTGATGGCATAAGTTGTTTTTTCGCTACCACCGGTAATGGACAGATTATGACTGGTCATAAAAGCTTTCTGAAACAGCTCGTCTTGCCAGTCGGTACCTTCTCCCATTAAGTCGGGACGTACATACACATCACTGGGGTTCTTGATATGTGCATCAGCTATGGCATTGTAGTGTTCGGCATATTCACGCAAGTTCAGCACATCTAGTTTTTTCGGCATGCTCTGCCAACCTATATAACCGTCATACGTAATGGTTGCCTCACCGGCCTGTCCGCGTTTGGTGGTAATCATGATGACACCGTTAGAAGCACGCGCTCCGTAAATAGCCGTAGCAGAAGCATCTTTCAACACATCCATTGATACAATATCGGAAGGGTTGATGCTAGCCAGCGGGTTAGAGTTCTGGTCATCAGTTGAAGAATCCACCACTACCCCATCGATGACGAAAATAGGCTGGTTGGTAGCTTGTAAAGAATTGACACCACGAATACGGATAGACGAGCTACCGCCCGGCGTTCCGGTATTAGCTTGTATCTGTACACCTGCCGCACGCCCTTGAAGGGCTTGGTCAATAGAAGTAGGAACTGATTTTTTAATGGCATCATCCGTCACCGATACCACCGAGCCCGTTAAGTCGGAACGTTTCATCTGACCATAACCCACAACCACCACTTCATCTAACAATTCGGTATCTTCTTTTAAAACAATATCGATTTTTGTTCTACCGTTTACAGGAATAGTTTGTGACTTATAACCAACAAACGAAATAATAATCTCCGATTGAGAAGGTACTTTTAATGTGAACCGTCCGTCGAGATCAGTAATCGTACCGTTCGACGTGCCTTTTTGGAGAACGCTGGCGCCAATAACCGGTTCGCCGGCGACATCCTTTACTATACCCGTTACGGATATAGTTTGCGCCGATATCCAAAGGGGAATCAGGCAAAGAAAGAATAAAAGCCCAAATGGCTTAAAATGATTTGTGCATTTCATGATTAAACTGGTTAAATTAATAATGTAAATTGTAATAAGGTCGCAAAGGCAGCATTTTTAAGTGTCCATAGTATTTAAAATTTAAGGTTTAACGTCATCGTTTTCGTTATTGCAAATTTATCGATTCCTTTTCTCTGAAACGCTAAAAAATGTAATACAGAGTTTTCGCTACGTTACATCCAGAATGCAGATATGTTACAAGTTTTATCGCATACGTTACATTACATGGGTAAATTCTGTTATCCATGTCAGAAGCTACCTAATCAGGCGGATATCCGTATTACTCAAAAGTTTCATATATTACGAGCAAAACGTACCATATATCAGGATATAAAGAGTTTCATGTATTATGAGAAAACCGTATCATAGTATATGAAACTGTCCTACCGCCTTCATGCAAAAACAAAATACACGCTATTCTCTAGAAGAGATTTATAGCTCTCTGAAAAAGGATTCGCAAAAAAAGAGGTTCACATGAAGCTCATACTCCTTATTTTATTTACTTTTGTATACGTTAATCTTTTACTATATGAAACTAAAACACTTTCTTTTCATAAGGCAATTGCTATGCATCATACTGATAAGCTTCCCGCTTCTACTACATGCGCAAACCGGGAAGTTTTATTCTACCGACCATGAATTATCGAGCAGCCTTATCAACCAACTTTACCAGGATAGCAAAGGATATATATGGATAGCTACCGAATACGGACTCAACGTATTCGACGGCATGCGATTTTCCATCTACAAACACAATGCAAAAGACAGTACCTCTTTAAAAAACAATTATGTGCGTTCTTTATTTGAAGACAGCCAGAAACGATTCTGGGTAGGATGCATCGACGGATTACTTCAATATGATCCACATAGCGATTCTTTCCATGAGATTCCTCTTATCCGAGAAGAGAAACAAGTATACCCGCACATCATGCATATTACGGAACTGCGTAACGGAGAAATATGGATCGCGACCTCGGGACAAGGGATATTCAAATGGAACGAAAAGGCAAAAAAAGGCGAATCCATCGAATATTTGATGCATAAGCTAAATAGTTATTATTTGAATTCCATTTGCGAAGATCACTTGAATAACATCTGGATTGGTTCAGAAAACCGGGGATTGGCACGTTATACCCCAATTAACGGAGAAGTACGTATTTACCGCAGTCCAGAAATTCAGGGTGACTATATTTCTGCCATTACGGAGAATACTGACGGAGATGTTTTTGTAGGAACCTTCAATCAAGGGCTAAGCAGATACGACCGAGAAAAAGATGCTTTTATACCTGTTAAATACCATAACGGGACTCCATTATTAGTAAAGTCATTATTTCCGGCAAATAACGGTAAGTTATATATCGGAACCGACGGACAGGGACTAAAAGTATACAACCCGGAAAAGAACGAAGCAGAAAATCATGAAATCAATTCGGCTCCATTTATATTGAATGACGAAAAAATTCATTCCATTCTCGAAGACCGAGACCGAAATCTTTGGTTCGGCGTATTCCAGAAAGGAATCGTTTTCATCCCTAACCAAACTAACCCGTTCCAGTATTTCGGCAACAAATCGATTCATTATAATCCTATCGGTACCGGTTGTGTGATGGCTATCCTGAAAGACAGCCAGAACAAATTATGGATTAGTGCCGATAGCGAAGGTCTCTACGAATTAGATGAAAACGGCGTTTGTCTGCACCATTACGCACCGGGAAATCAGCCCGGATCCGTAACAGGTACGACTATGTGCATGTTCGAGGATTCGGAAAAGAATTTCTGGCTAGGCTCGTATACCGACGGACTAGGAAAGCTCGACCGCCACACCGGACAGTGCGAATATTTGCCGCCGCCCTTTCGTTCTGAAAAAATTTACAGTATTACGGAAGATCGCTACAAAAATCTTTATATTTCCGTCTTCGGCTCAGGGTTTTATATCTACAACCTCATAACTGGGAAAATCACACACTATGAATCCTCAAAAGATGAACAGAATGATTTACAAAGGGATGAATTATACAATGATTGGATTAACCATATTCTTTGCGACCGCGAAGGCCTTATTTGGCTGGCTCATTACAAAGGTGTGAGTTGCTTTAATCCGAAGAATGGTAGTTTTATTAATTTCCTCCACACAAACAATCTCATCAACGGAGTGATAGGATATGTATTACATGAAGATTACGAAGGGAACATCTGGATAGGCACTTCGGACGGACTTTACCATTTCGACAAAAAAAGAGAAGAAGTTAAACGATTCACTACGGAAGACGGATTGCCCAACAATGTTATCTGCGGAATCTGTGAAGACGAGAATCATCATTTGTGGATCAGCACCTATATGGGAATATGCAATTATGACACAACAGAAAAACATTTCACCAATTATTATGCTGGAGACGGTCTGCAGGGAAACGAGTTTACCCACGGCGCCTTTTTCCAGGATAATGACTGGAAAATCTATTTCGGAGGTATCTATGGAGTAACCAGCTTCTATCCTAAAGACATTACAGACCCAACTCAAACCTTAAGGGTAGAAATCACTAACTTCTATCTGTTCAATACTCCGGTAAATATCCATACGAGGTCAGGAGGCAAACCTGTTGTAGATGCCTCACCTAAAGAGGCTGACCGATATCGCCTATGCTACAACGACAATACGTTCAGCATCACGTTCTCCGCCTTTCAATTTGCCACCCCGGATCAGATAACTTATCAATATAACATAAAAGAACTAGGTACTCAGTGGATGAATACGGCACCAGGAATCAACCATGCCACTTACAACAATCTACCTCCGGGCGAATATACATTTCAAGTACGTACGGTGAGTCACGGTCAATACTCACCTATCCGTACACTCTATATCACCATCGCTCCTCCCTGGTATTTATCATGGTGGGCGTACCTGATCTACGCCTGCATCGTACTGCTTTTCCTCCTTGGCATACTTAACTACCTGTTGACCCACATCCGCCATCGCCGGGAGATGCTGCAAAAAGAGCATGCCGAGCAACTTCAGGAAGCCAAACTGCAATTTTTCATCAACATCTCGCATGAAATCCGTACGCCGATGACCTTAATCATCAACCCGCTTGAAAAGCTTTTAAAAGAAGCAAAAGACGATTCTGCCAAACCGACTTATTTAATGATGTACCGAAACGCACAACGCATTCTTCGCTTGATTAATCAATTAATGGATATACGAAAATTAGACAAAGGACAAATGTTTTTGAAGTTTCGAGAAACAGATATCGTCGGTTTCATCGACGATTTAATGCTTACATTCGATTATCCAGCGAAGAAAAAGAATATCCGTTTTACCTTTGAACATGCCGATCCACAACTCAAAGTGTGGATCGATTTAAACAATTTCGACAAGGTGTTACTTAATATACTTTCCAATGCCTTCAAATATACGCCCGAGAATGGAGAAATCACAGTTCGTCTCACTACCGGACACAATCAAGAATACAAAGGCGCCCTAAAAAACTATTTCGAGATATCCGTCACAGACAACGGAATCGGAATAGACAAAAACAAGATAGAACAGATATTCGAACGATTCTATCAAATAAACAACGATGTAACCCAATCCAACTTCGGTACGGGCATAGGTTTACACCTCTCCCGTTCTCTCGTAATCTTGCACCACGGCATTCTATTTGCGGAGAATCGTACGGACTGTCCGGGAAGCCGTTTCGTCATCCGTATACCTTTGGGTTGTGACCATCTTAAGACAAACGAGCTAGAAAATCCGGAAGACAGTCCTGTCACATATCCCTCTTCCGTCAAGTTAGTACAACATAATGAGTTTAAGGAAACTGAAGAAAACGCGGAAAAAGAAAAAAGCCAGGTTATAAAGAGCAAGAATAAACCACATGTGCTGATAGTGGAAGATGAAGATGAAATACAAGCCTACCTACGAAAAGAATTAATAACCGAATTCCGTATTTCATCCTGTTCCAACGGTAAAGAAGCACTTGAATTCGTGCTTCTGCATCAACCGGACTTGATTCTGAGCGATGTGATGATGCCTGAAATGGATGGAATTACCTTATGCAAGAAAGTCCGACAAAATGTCAACATCAACCATATACCCATTATACTGTTGACAGCCAAATCAAAAGTAGAAGATAAAATAGAGGGTATGGAAATGGGAGCGGACGCTTATATTGTGAAGCCTTTCAATACCGACATCCTAAAAGGAACCATATCTAATCTGATTGCCAACCGGAAAATACTGAAAACAAAGTTCAGCGGAGTGCAATTGCAAGAGGATAAAATCAAAAAACTCTCGATGAAATCATCGGATGAGGTCCTTCTGGAGAAAGTTATGAAGATAGTAAATGAGAATCTGGCCAACCCTGCATTGAATGTAGAGATGCTTGCAAGTAACGTAGGTATGAGCCGCGTACATATGCATCGAAAGTTAAAAGAGCTCACGAACCTATCCGCACGCGACTTTATCAAAAGCATTCGCATGAAACAAGCCGCCACTTTACTAAGAAAAAAGAAAATCAGTATTTCAGAAGTGGCTTATGCCACCGGTTTTACGAATCTGTCGCATTTTTCAAACACTTTCCGTGAATGTTATGGTATGACACCAAAAGAATTCCGGGAACTAAATTCCGTGAATGAAGAGAATTTGTAACGTATAACAAAGTTTTTGCAACAGCTTTTTTACCGGCATCTTTTATAAGGCTGTATCTTTGTATCACAACAAACATATAGCCTTATGAAAAACATCTTCTTATCTTGTAACATATTTATGTATATAAAACAGTTATTTAGTACACTCGCTCTACAATCACTATCAAACATCCGGTTGATATTTACATACTTAAAGCAAACAACTATCCTACCTGCTTTAGCTTCCCTTATAACACTCCGCCAGTTACCCTGTAGGTATATAATAAAAAAGTTTGTGAAAACTGTATCTCATCATAAACACCGAATTCACCAAATACTACTTATTCATATCCTAAAACTTCTTCTCTCTAACAGAGAGTCTTCTCTATTGAGCCTCCGGTCCATATGGCATTGCAGAAGAGGAAAATATTTCTATCTATTTCCACTGTTATCTTCTCTTCTGTGCAGTAGTTTTATCGGTTGTACGGAACAAATATCTCCCCAAGACGCCATATTCAGTTACTTTTTATACAAAGGAAATGATTCCATATTCAATACTCCTATTGATTCGGAGAAACAGTATTTCAACCCGATATTGAGTGGCTTCCATCCCGATCCAAGCATATGCCGGAAAGGGAATGATTACTATTTGGTTAATTCTTCTTTTGCTTATTACCCGGGAATCCCCATTTATCATAGTACAGATTTGGTAAATTGGACATCTATAGGACATGTATTAAACCGACCGTCACAACTAAACCTCGACAACATTCGTCTTTCCGGAGGCATTTACGCACCGGATATCAAATACAACCCATACAATGACACGTTTTATCTGATAACTACATGTGTCGATGGTATCGGAAACTTCCTGGTAAAGACCAAAGATCCGATGACAAAAGAATGGAGTGAACCAATTCTATTACCCGATGTTGGAGGCATCGACCCCGCCATATTCTTCGATGAAAACGGGAAAAGTTATATTGTAAACAATGATGCCCCAGCAGGAAAAGCGGAATATGACGGCCACCGTGCTATATGGATACGGGAATTCGACACAGCAACCGACCAGACTATGGGTAAGGCTCGTGTCATCATTGATGGCGGAGTAGACAAAACTCAGCATCCTATATGGATTGAAGGTCCTCATCTATACAAAATAAATGACAAATACTATTTGATGGCTGCAGAGGGAGGTACAGGCCCAGAACATTCGGAAGTAATTTTCTCATCCCACTCGCCCGAAGGTCCCTTTAAACCGTGCACTATCAATCCCATTCTTACACAACGAGATTTACCTGCCGAACGTAAGAGTCCTATTACATGTGCCGGTCATGCAGACTTAGTGGAAACTCCTGAAGGAAAATGGTATGCTGTATTTTTAGGCTGCCGTCCTTATAAAAATGACTATTACAATACAGGCAGGGAAACGTTCCTGCTACCAGTAAGTTGGCAAAAGAAACAGCCCATAATCCTTAAGAAAGGGGAAGAGATTCCCTATATTGTTGAAAAACAAGTTCTCAAACCCATATCGAACACCTTGACCGGTAACTTTACAGACAGCACCGCTTCCTTTTCTCTGCCGTTAGAAAACAAATGGACATTTATTCGTACACCAAGAAAACAATGGTGGAGAATTAAAAACGGCAAGATGATTATTTCACCCGAAGATACATCCATACGCAACGTTACTAATCCAGCATTTATAGGACGCCGCATACAACATCAGTGTTTTGAGGCAGAAACAAAAGTATCTTTCTGCCCTGCCTCGGAACAAGATTTTGCAGGATTAGTCTGTTTCCAGAATGAAAAACATTATTTTGCTTTCGGCATTACCGGCTCGCAAAACAATCTCATTTTATCTCTGCGATATGCACAAGGAGAAGACGAACAGATTCTATCCGAATTGCCTTTAGAATCTCCTACGATTTCTGTAAAAGTGATAGCCGAACAAGATAAATATAGTTTCTACTATTTATCAAAAAAAACAAATGATTGGATAGAATTCTATACAGAAGCAGATGGCCGGATTTTAAGTACACATACCGCCGGAGGTTTTACCGGAGCTATGGTAGGAATGTATGCCTCTGGCAGACATAACGTTCCACGTAATTGAAGAGTTACACATACTTTGGGAAAACAAAAATAGAACAATAATAATATAATGTGAGATAGATATCATATAGTAAGGTACAGTACCGAAAACTACTTGTTTCATATAATAATATAAGACACTAATATAATGAGAGGATTTCCTGTTATTAATGTACTTTGAAAAAATAAAAGCATGATTACAAATCTATTAAGACTACATTAAATTATATCCCTAATCATTATCACTGGAAGGATTGTTTGGTGTTATAACTCAAAGCAGCCTTTTTTCAAATGAAATTAATTATTTTGTCATACCATTGTAATGCCACATAGATTATCTTTGCAATGAAATACTAAATTAAAAACAAAAAACACACATGAAAAAGATTTTTGCAATATTCGTCGCGTTATTCCTATATATCTCAACGGGATTCGCACAACAGGCTAAATACATTTTCTACTTTATAGGAGATGGAATGGGAATAAATCAAGTAAATGGTACCGAAATGTACCGAGGTGAATTAGATAACAAAATAGGCATAACTCCTTTACTGTTTACACAGTTTCCGAGCGTAACCGTTGCTACCACTTATGCAACAAACAATGGAATAACCGATTCAGCCGCTTCCGGGACGGCTCTTGCAACCGGTAATAAAACAAAATACAGCACCATAGGCATGTTAGAAGACCAAAAGACACCTGTAAATAGTATTGCTGTATGGGCAAAGAACCAGGGCTCACGAGTAGGCATTGCCACCAGCGTCAGTATAGACCATGCTACGCCAGCGGCTTTTTACGCACATCAGCCGAACCGGAAGATGTATTACGAAATAGGAATGGATTTGACAAAATCCGGTTTTGACTTTTTTGCAGCTTCGGACTTCCTCTTACCACAAGGCAAAGACGGCAAACAACCAAATTTATATAAACTGGCTGAACAAGCAGGCTACACCCTTTATCGTGGATATGATAAGTATCGAAAAGGCGATAAAAAAGAAAAAGTTATTCTATTCCAGCCTGAAGGAAAGCCTAATAAATCCATACCATACGCTATCGACCGGAAATCGGATGATTTAAGTTTGCAAGAGATTGTAAAGGCCGGCATAGACTTTTTCTCTAAGGATTTATCCAAGGGATTCTTTTTCATGGTAGAAGGAGGAGAAATAGACTGGGCTTGCCACAGTAACGATGCCGCAACCGTCTTCCGGGAAGTTATTGATATGGATAATGCAATCAAAGAAGCTTACGACTTCTACCAAAAACATCCGGACGAAACTTTGATTGTCGTGACAGCCGACCATGAAACCGGAGGAATCACTTTGGGAATCAAAGGAAAGTCTGAACTAAATCTGAAGGCACTAGCCTCACAGAAGATGAGTGAGAAGGCTTTCACCCAGTTAATCAATAATATGAGAAAAGAGACAGGAAATAAGGTTCCATGGGAAAGAGTACAGCAAGCTTTAAAAGAAAACTTCGGCTTTTGGGATACTTTAACTCTTACAGAAGCGCAAGAAACACGTCTCAAAAATATCTATAACGAGAGTTTTGGCAACAAAGATGTTATATTAAAAGAAAGTGAATACCAGAAAGCAGAACCTATTGCTTCTGCTGCTAAAGAGATTATAAACGAAATAGCTTGGATAGGATGGACAACAGGTGGTCATACAGCCGGATTTGTTCCGGTTACAGCCATCGGAGAAGGTTCTGAGTTATTCCGCAAACGGACAGATAATGCAGAAATTCCCCGTATCATTGCCAAGGCAGCAGGATACGAAATGAAATAATAAATGCTTTTCTTATTTGAGAAGAATTATACCACCATTAAAGGTAACAACTAAAACAAAGAATACTACGAACTAATCAATCCTATGTAGATAAAGAACAATTATAGGTTTATATTCAAAAAGAACTATTCTATCTTTGATTCTTTCTATAAAAATATGTAACCATCATTAGCGTTAATCAAAACTCACATATGGAGATAAACGTTCCAAGTCTTTCTCAGTAAATTCCTCATAAAGGGAGAGTTGAGAAAGACTTTTTAGTTTTCCATATTTTTTCCGATGTTCCACAATCACTTTCGACTGATAAAAATTAAGATAAGGATGACTCCTTAATCGTTCAACGCTCCATTTATTTACTAAGATTGAAGGATACAGGGTAGTTTCCACTTTAAACCAAACCTGCATTTCTTTCGATGAAAAGGGCAATTCTTGTAATTGCTCTACTGTATAGAAACCACCTAAGCGATTTCGATATGCAACAATTTGACGTGCATAGGTACTACCTATACCTGGTATCTTTTTCAATTCCGTCGTATCCGCCGTATTCAAATCTATAATCGTACCTTCGGGATATTTCAGTGCTTTTAGAGAGTCTTTACGTACCTTCCACTGTTGATGGAAAACCGTATCACGCAACACTTGTATAGGTAAATACTCTTCGCCTATACGGATATAAGGTTTAAGTTTCTTATATTGTTGCAGAGTCAAGCCATACACTTTTGCAAAAGCGTCAGCGGAACGAAATACACCTCCCTTTTCCCGATAACGAAGAATATTATGTGCTACAAATGAAGGCAGACCTAAGCGAATAAACTCGATGGAATCGGCTTTATTTGGATCAAATTCAACCAGGACTGCAGGTTCTCTCTTTTTCTTTTTCGGATAAAAAATCATTTGAGATCGATGTTCCTTTTCTTGCACTGAAGCTAGAAAAGCTTCTATATCCTCCATATTCTCTTCAGGAATCTCTTTCTCACTCGTAACATCATAAACCCATCTTCCTATCAGCAGAAAGCAAATTATACAAATCAAAAAAATAATAGCTCGTTTCTCGCTTTTGGAGAAATAAAAAAAGTCCTTCCACATACTCCTTCCTTAACTTAGCAGTCCCAATTCATTAATAAAAATCAAGGCTATGGCAATAGGTGCTATATATTTGAGAATGAATATATATAATTTTAAGAAAGGTACTTTCAAAGTTCCGCCATTCGTCACTTCATCTTCAACAAGTTTGCGATCAAGATACCATCCGGTAAACAATGAAATAAACATCCCTCCTAACGGCAACATTATCTTTGCTGTCACAAAATCGAACAAATCGAAGAAACCTAAGCCAAACAGCTTGACATGTTGTAAGATACCTAAAGACAATGAACAAAAAATGCCCAATACAATGCAACCTCCTGTTACCCAACGCGCAGCAGCAGTACGAGAAATATCGAATTCCTCATGAATAAAAGCTGTCACCACTTCATGCATAGAAATAGTTGATGTTAAAGCAGCCAACGCCAATAAAATATAAAACATCAACGAAAAGATATAAGAAAGTACAGGCGCTCCAATAAATGCCTGTTGAAAGACATTAGGTAAAGTAATGAATATCAGTGAAGGACCCGCATCCGGACTAATGCCTACAGAAAACGCTGCCGGAAAAATAATCAGTCCTGCCAATATTGCAATAAACGTATCAATCACTCCTACACTAAATGCTGTTCTACTTAGATTAGTATCCTTACTAAAATAAGAGGCATATGTACAAAGGCATCCCATACCCAAACTTAAGGAAAAAAAGGCCTGCCCCATTGCTCCGAGGAACACCTCCGAATTTACTTTCGAAAAATCAGGATGAAGGAGAAATTCCACTCCTTTATTAGAACCAGGAAGGGATAGTGAACAAAATACCAATATGAGAATCAAAATAAAAAGCAATGGCATCATCACTTTCGAGAAACGTTCGATACCCTTCTTTACTCCCTTTACAATCACATAATGCGTCATAAGTAGAAAACCGATAAGCCAAACTAAAGGACGAACCGGATTCTGCGAAAATGCTATGAAAGCACTCTTAAAATCTGTGGCAGATTTATGAGCAAAACCATTAACACCCGCTTCCAAAATGTATTCTAAAGTCCATCCAGCCACTACAGAGTAATAGCTCAAAATTAAAAAACCGGCCAGAACTCCCATAAAACCGACCCAACGCCATGGAGAATGAGGAGCAAGCACTTTATAAGCTCCTGCGGTATTAGCTCGGGAACGACGTCCTATTAAAAACTCGGAAATCATAATAGGCATACCCAAGACAAATACACACACCAAATAAATCAATATAAATGCCGCCCCGCCATGCTGCCCTGCTTCGTAGGGGAAACGCCAGATATTACCAAGTCCTACTGCCGAACCGGCCGAAGCCAATATCACACCCAACTTGCTTCCAAAGTTCACTCTATCATTCTTCACGCTTCAATTCCTTTTTGTTATTATATTCAGACGTCAAGGGCAAATGTATGAAATATTTTATATTTTTGCATCAAATCTAAATAGTATTTGCATAATGACACACTTTTTCAAACAATATCCCTTAAGTTTGTTGATAACCTGCGTTATATTTTACTTATCTCTTTGTACAGTTCCTGAAACAGAAATGGATGATATTCCTTTCATAGATAAATGGGCTCATGTTTGTATGTACGGAGGATTAAGCGGAGTATTATGGATAGAATATAGCAAATTTCACCATTCAATTCGATTTAAACAAGTAATATTTCCTACAGTTATTTTTCCTTTGCTTCTAAGTGGAATTATGGAATTATTACAAGCTTATTGTACAACAACTCGAAATGGAGATTGGTTAGACATGGCTGCAAATAGTCTTGGAGTTATTTTAGGTACAGTAATAGGCTATTTTATCATATTCCCTATAATAAAGAAGAAAAAAAGATAGGGGTATCTTCTGTTATCAGATTGTACCCCTACTCATATCATAAAAATGTACTTTAATTAAAATCTTTCAATTGATATTTCAGTTGCTGTCTGGCAAAGAAGATTCTACTTTTTACCGTACCTAAAGGAAGATGCAGTTTATCACCAATTTCGTGATATTTATATCCTGCAACATACATAAGAAAAGGTTGCCTGTATTCTTCCGACAGCTCATTAATGATATGATACATCTCTTTTACATCACAAACCGATTCGATCATATCCACTGCATAATCTTCAGACCTATTCAGATAATGTTGGTTATCAGTTTGATCAACATAAGTTTGATCTCTAATTACCTTTCGATAATCATTAATAAATAGATTACGCATTATGGTAAATGCCCAACCTTTAAAATTTGTATCAGGCGTAAATTTGCTTTTATTGTCTAATACCTTTAAAGAAGTTTCCTGCAAGAGATCTCTCGCATCGTTTTCATTTGCAGTAAGCTTAGCTGCAAAGCGAAATAAATCATGTTGGATGTTTACAAGATTTTCCGTAAAATTCATATCTTAAAACTTTAGTTATTAACTTTTGACCCAATTCTCTCAAGTGGTCGGCCGCAAAGGTAGGGTATAAAATCTAGGGGAACGACCTGCAATCAGATAAGAAAAGGGAGTAAAAACTGATAAATACCAGTTTTTACTCCCTTTTATACCAGAAATTAGTTCATCTAAGGCTTTCTTTTCTTCAGAAATCCATGATAAAAAATTCCTTTATCCCCAAATTGAGAAACAAGCAATTGCAAGTACTGCCAAAATAATCAAACCTATAAAGATTCCCTTTATCACTTTCTGTGCTTGCTCTTCCTCACGTTTTTTTCTAGCGGCGCTTTTTTTTACTCTATTTGTACTCATAGTAATAATATATTTAAGTTATTAACTTTCCGCATCAGAAAATTCCATAAGATAAGATTTTATGAATTCATCGATTTTTCCATCCATTACTCCGTTAACATCCGACGTCTGATAATTCGTACGATGGTCTTTAACACGACGATCATCAAACACATAACTTCGTATCTGCGAACCCCACTCTATCTTTTTCTTCCCAGCTTCGATCTTCGCCTGTTCTGCCATCCGATGTTGTAATTCCTTATTATAAAGAATAGAACGCAACTGCCTCATTGCATTCTCTTTGTTTTTAGGTTGATCGCGGGTCTCTGTGTTTTCAATCAATATTTCTTCCTCTTCTCCCGTATACGGATCTTTATACTGGTAGCGCAAACGTACACCAGACTCTACTTTGTTAACATTTTGACCACCGGCCCCTCCCGAACGGAACGTATCCCAAGAGATACAAGCCGGACTAATATTTACTTCGATGGAATCGTCAACTAGTGGAGTTACAAACACAGACGAAAAAGAAGTCATTCGTTTCCCCTGCGCATTGAAAGGAGAAACTCTCACCAAGCGATGTACTCCATTTTCTCCTTTTAAATATCCATATGCCGAATCACCTTCAATCTCCATTGTTACACTTTTTATTCCAGCCTCATCGCCTTCTTGCAAATTGGCAATGGCAACTTTATATCCATGCGTCTCTGCCCAGCGAATATACATACGCATTAACATGGAAGCCCAATCCTGACTTTCAGTACCACCGGCACCCGAATTAATCTTTAATACACAATCCATCTGGTCGGCTTCTTGACGTAACATATTCTTCAGTTCCAAAACTTCTACAGCAGACAAAGCTTTGTTATATGCCTCATCCACTTCATCTTCTGTCACCAGTTCATCTTTAAAAAAATCGAAAGCCAAAGATAACTCGTCAGTTAAGGTCTTCACTTCATTATATCCGTCAATCCACGCCTGAAGGGTTTTCACCTTCTTCATCTGCGCTTCCGCCGTCTTGGCATCATCCCAAAAACCGGGAGCTTGCGTACGTAACTGCTCCTCTTCCACTTGGATTTGTTTCGCATCGATATCCAAATAACGTTTTAAGGCATCAGTACGTTCTTTTACATCTTTAAGTTGTTCTATTGTAATCATTTGATGTTCTGTTTTAGATGCAAAGATATACGAAATATTTAAAAGGGAAACAACAACGGTAATACAAAAACCATGATAATACCGAGAATTACCTGCAAAGGTAAACCAACTTTCACATAATCCATAAAAGTATATTGCCCAGCCGGCATCACTAAAGCATTAGGCGGAGTAGAAAACGGCGAAGCGAAACACATACTAGAACCTACCGCTACAGCAAACAAAAACGGATAAGGACTTACCCCGAGTTGAACAGCCGAATGGAGTGCAATAGGAGCCAGCAAAACAGCCGTCGCCGTATTACTGATAAACATTGTCATAAGAGAGGTAGTAAAATAAATACCTGCCAACAAGGCAACCGGACCGTATGTTCCCAACCCATTAACCAAACTATTGGAGATGTATTCAGACGTTCCTGTCTTTTCCAAAGCTAACGACATGGGAAGCATGGCAGCAATCAACACAACACTTTCCCAGTTAATTGTTTTATAAGCAGCCTCCACATTACGCAAACATCCGGTTACTATCATTAAAATTCCCGCAATCATTACGGCCGTTACAGGAGCCACCGGAATAAAATCAAAAATCATCATCGCCACCATCAATAACATAATAGCACCAGCCAACGGCGCTTTATAGTCGAGTGTCACTTTGGCAGCCTCTTCCAAAGGTTGCCCTAAAACTACCCATTCCGCCTCTTCCCTGCTCAGACGAGCGATATCGTTCCATGTCCCTTGCACCAGCAATACATCGCCGCTATGCATCTTTTCATCTTTTAAATTATGAAGTATATATTCGCGTTTTCGACGGATACCCAAGACATTCACATTAAATTTAGCTCGAAAACCCGAATCCTTCACTAACTGATTGATTAATTTGGAAGAGGGCATCAGCACAATCTCCGCTATACCAATGTCATAAAAATCAAGCGTACCCGATTTATTATCCTCCGTCTTATGATAATCCATAATTTCCAGCAAGTAATCTTCTGCAAAACTCTTTACTTCGGAAAAATCTCCCATTATATAGAGTAAATCGTTGGTTTGAAGTGATAAAGTCGGATCAGCCAAATTCTGATTAATCGATTTCCATAATTTGGATTGTGAAGCACTTTCCCTACGTATCTCCAGAATATTTAAACCATAGCGGTTTCGAATGTCCAATTCGCCAATGGTCTGCCCTGCTAAGCGAGAAGAACTCACTACTTTCAATCGAAAAAGATTATCAGACAGTTGATATTCTTTTACTAACTCACTCAATGACTTACCTTTGTTTTCCGTAAACGCATCTCTATTCTTCTTTTTCGATAAAAAAAGCTTTGTTAATGGCAACAAGACCAATGTACCCACCACCACACATATGATACCGACAGGAAAAAAAGAAAAGAAAGAAAGAGGTTCAAAACCTGCTCCTATTAAAGTATCTTGTATAACAAGGTTAGGCGGTGTACCGATAAGCGTCATCATACCTCCCATGCTACTGGCAAATGCTAAAGGCATGAGTAACCGAGAAGAATTCATTTTCGCCCCAACCGCCAAACTTACCACAATAGGAAGCATCAAAGCTACCGTACCTGTATTACTGATAAAAGCTCCAATAGCAGAGGTCACTACCATAACCAAAATAAAAAGACGTAATTCACTGGTTCCCGCTAGTTTTAGAATCTTACCACTTATCATTTTAGCCAAACCAGTTTGAAAAATAGCACCACCTACCACAAACAAACCAATCATCATAATAACCACATTATTGGAAAAACCGGAAAGAGCCTCCTCCGGAGTCAAAATGTGGAAAATAAGCAACAATACCAATGCACAAAGCGCTACTAAATCGGAACGAACTCTACCACTCACGAAAAAAACAGCCGATAAAGCAAGTATAATAAGGGTTGTTATCATAGGTCTTTTTAATTTGCTATTATAAACTCAAGCTCCGTAGACTACTATCCTCGCATCTTTTTATTATTCCTGATACATCTTCTCAATTTCCGCCGCATAATTCTTATACAATACCGAACGCCGTATCTTCAATGTATTCGTCAACTCGCCTTTCTTCATACTAAATGGTTCCGGCAATAAAGTAAAACGTTTTATTTGCTCATAGTGAGCAAACTGCTGTTGCAAAGTATCAATCCGTTCTTTAAACAAAGCAACAATTTCCTCATTCCGCAACAACTCTTCCATACTTCCGTAAGCAATACGATATTTATTCGCATACTCCTCCACCAAGTCATAAGTGGGGATAATCAAAGCCGAAACGAACTTACGCCGATCGGCAATAATGGCAATTTGATCGATATAACGGTCCACTACCAAACGGCTTTCAATAGCTTGCGGCGCAATGTATTTTCCATTGGATGTTTTAAATAAATCCTTAATACGTTCGGTCAGGAAAAGTTCACCATCCTTAAAATACCCGGCATCTCCCGTATGAAACCAGCCTTCCGCATCAATTGCCGTTTTAGTAATAGCTTCTTTCTTATAATAACCTTTCGTAATCGTTTTACCACGCAACAATATTTCATCATTCTCACCTATTTTCACCTCAACATCAGGCATCACACGTCCCACAGAACCAATGGTATAGTTAGGTAGTACGTCACACGAAACGGTTGCCGTTGACTCTGTGAGACCATATCCGGCCACCATATTAATGCCTACCGAATGGACAAATTCATTGATTTCATCGGGTACGGCAGCACCGGCAGTCGGAAAGAAATTCCCGTTTTCAATACCGATGGTCTTCTTCAGTAAAGAATAAATTGTCTTTTCGTAGAACTTATATTTCAATTGGTTCATCACAGGAGGCGTCTTTCCTTTCCGCAGATAATCAAGATTGTGAATCTTACCAACCCGGATAGCATCCAACATCAATGCTTTCTTCATTCCTGTGGTCTCATTGATCTTCTCTTGTACTCCGGCATACACTTTTTCCCAGAAACGAGGAACGCTGCACATCAATGTCGGACGAATTTCCTTAATGGTTGTCTGTATATCCGCCGGACGGAGATTGATACAGATCTGTACCCCTTTATGGATACAGAGATAGCACCAAGCCTTTTCAAATACATGCGTTAATGGAAGGAAGTTCATAGAAACATCCTTATCCGACATCGTAGTCAGGCGGTCGTCATGAGTGCGAAACTGTTCCAAATAACAAGAATGATGAAGCATGACTCCCTTCGGTTCACCTGTCGTTCCGGACGTATAAAGAATATTAGCCAAATCGTCATAAGAAGCACGTCCCGTACGCTCTTCCACCACATCATTGTGCGGAAGTCCTTCTCCCATCGCCATAAACTCATCAAAATAGATGGACGACACATCACGGGGGTCTTTTACGACCGAACGGTCAAAGATAATCAGTTGTTGCAGTGAGGTGCAAAAGCCAAAGATACTGAATGCAGCGTCGTATTGAAATTGCTCACCTACAAAAAGATAGCGTATCTGTGCGTCGTTGATAATGTATTGTGCTTGTGCCGGTGAACTGGTCGCATAAAATGGAATGGTCACAGCACGATTGGCGAATGCACCAAAATCTACATAAAACCATTCAGGCTTGTTTTGCGAAAAGATACCGATATTCTCTTGTTCTCCCACTCCCAACGCAACAAGCGCATTGGCAGCCTGCCTCACAGTTCCGGAGAATTGATTCCAGGTGATCGGAATCCATTGAGCTGTCTCATAGTCACGGTACCTTAAGGCTACCTTGTCGCCATACTTTTCAGCCTGACGATGGACTAAGACAGATAAATGATGATAAGTCATACTCTTTGTATTAGTAAATATGGTACAAAGG
>ENA-OPCT01000555-OPCT01000555.1-human-gut-metagenome-genome-assembly--contig:-NODE-555-length-19456-cov-48.618422_pt1 | contig 19456 bp, 15 predicted proteins | sample MGYA00241572_ERZ501495 | MGnify/ENA primary metagenome ERZ501495 (study PRJEB25962, sample SAMEA2042580) | human gut metagenome | biome: human gut; feature: human-associated habitat; material: faeces... | reverse complement strand
CAAAGGGTATCACAAGCAGTGCCTCTGATATGTTGGTAGGTAAGATTGCCGGTGTTGACGTACAGACTGGTGGCGGTCAGCCTGGTACAGGTGCACAGATTCGTATCCGTGGTGGTGCTTCTCTGAGTGCTTCTAATGACCCTCTCTACGTAATCGATGGTTTGGCTATTGACAACAATACCAACAAGGGTATGAGTAACGTCTTAGCCATGATTAACCCTAACGATATCGAGAGCTTCACTGTATTGAAAGATGCTTCTGCTACAGCTATTTACGGTTCCCGTGCTTCTAATGGTGTCATCATCATTACAACCAAGAAGGGACGTTCTGGTCAGAAGCCTTCTGTTACTTATAATGGCAACGTAACACTGTCAACCATCCAGAAGAAATATGATGTGATGAATGCCAGCGAGTACAAGCAGGCTCTTACCAATCTGGGTATCGACACAAACGGTTTGGGTACAGCTGATACCGATTGGCAGGATGAGATTTTCCGCACAGCTATCTCTACCAATCACAACGTCAGCATTCAGGGCGGTTTAAAGAATATGCCTTATCGCGTCAGCTTAGGTTTCGAAGACAACAATGGTATTGTCAAGACAACATGGATGAAGCGTTTCAATACATCTGTCAATGTTGCTCCTTCTTTCCTCGATAAGCACTTGAACTTCAACTTCACAGCAAAGTATATGTTCGAGAAGGACCGCTATGCTAAAGTTGGTGATGCTATCGGTAATGCATTGTCAATGGATCCTACACAGCCTGTATATGGAAATGGTGAAGACTACAAATACGTTGGTGGATATTTCCAGTACTTGCAGAACAAGAGCGACCAGATTAGCGATCCTGATTGGAAGAAGATGGCTGCCTCTCAAGTTACACAGAACCCAGTTGCAGTTCTCGACAACTACAAGTGTATAGCAAAGTCTAATGATATTTCAGGAAACCTTGAGGTAGACTACAAGATTCATGGCTTCGAAGACTTGCATTTGCATGCTGCCATCGGTGCCCAGTATACAGATGGTAAGCAGAATGAAGACATTTCCAAGTATTCCTTCTCTAACAACTATTTTGGATATTATGGCACTGACCATCAATACAAATATAGCATCGAAGGAAAAGCTTTTGCTGAATATGCACACAAGTTCGGTGTTCATGATATCGACATCATGGCAGGTGCAGAACAGAGCCACTACCACAGAACAGGCTATAACTACGGAAGTGGTATTGATGAGTACTTGAGAGACAACAATCCTCAGTTCGTTGAAGCAGATGGTAAAATGAACTATATATATAGTCCAACGTATCAGAAGAACACCATGTGGAAGGCTCACAACTCATTGGTATCTTACTTCGGACGTTTTAATTACAACTTGTTAGATCGCTATTTGCTTACAGCAACATTCCGTGCCGATGGTTCTTCTCGTTTCAAAAAAGGCAAGAAGTGGGGGTTACTTCCCTGCTGCAGCCTTTGCTTGGAAGATTAACAACGAGCCTTTCTTGAAGGACGCAAAATGGCTTGATGAGTTGAAGCTCCGCTTGGGTTGGGGTATGACTGGTCAGCAGAATGGTATTCCAGACTTCTACTATACTCCTGTATATACAGTCAGCGATACTTATGCACAGTATCCATTTGGTGACAAATATTATATAACCATGCGTCCATCAGCATACAATCCTGAATTGACTTGGGAAAAGACAACAACCTACAATGCTGGTTTAGACTTCACCGCTCTCAATGGTCGTTTCGGTATGAATGTGGATGGTTACTATCGTAAGACTACCGACCTTCTGTCAACAATTGCCATCGCCGGTGGTACTAACTTTGGCGACCAGCTTCTGAAGAATATTGGTTCTTTGGAAAACTATGGTGTTGAATTGGCATTCGATGTCAAGCCTATTGTTACAAAGGACTTCATATGGGATGTAACCTACAACGTAGGATGGAACCACAACGAAATCACACAATTGGATGCAGGTTTGCAAGACTGGGTATGGACTGGAGATAAAGTATCTCGTGGTAACAACACCAAGATTCAGGTAAACAAGGTAGGTCAGCCTATCAATTCATTCTATGTTTTCCAGCAGGTTTATGATGAAAACGGCAAACCTATCGAGGGTCTGTATGTTGACCGCGACGGAAATGGTACAATCGATGATGACGACCGCTATTGCTACAAGAGCCCTGCTCCTGATGTCATCATGGGTCTCACCACCAAGTTCATCTATAAGAACTGGGACTTCAGTGCAGCATTCCATGCCTCTATCGGCAACTATGTTTACTACGATTTCTTGAACGAGAAGGCAGTTTTAGCCGACCTCAGTAAAGACAACATCTTCAGAAATACTACAGCAGAAGCTGTTGATCTTGGTTTCTGGGGTAAAACCACAAAAGCAACCAACACCAGTGACTACTTCGTACGCAATGCTTCTTACGTGAAGTGTACAAACATGACATTGGGATATAGCTTCCCTGCATTGATTAAGGCTGGTGCTGAGAAGATTTGCAGTGGTCGAATTTTCTTCACAGTTCAGAACCCATTCATCATTTCCAAGTATAAGGGTATTGACCCTGAGGTAAGCAGTGGTATCGACAGTAATCCTTACCCACGTCCAATAAGCTTCCAGCTTGGTTTGAATCTTAACTTCTAAAAATAAAAAAGGAGACAATTATGAAAAAAATATTTATAACGACTGCAATGGCAAGTATGTTGTGCATGGGCTTTGTCTCTTGCGCAGACGAACTGAATATCAAGTCCATTGATCCACAGTCTTCCCCAACATATACTGCGGAGGGCCTCTTGGCTAAACAGTATGCAACCCTCGGTCTTACAGGTCAGAAAGGTGCTGCTGGTTCAGCAGACTTGAGTGGAGACGAGGGTGAAAGCGGATTTATCCGTACCGTCTTTAACTTGCAAGAATTAATGACAGACGAAATTTTGTGGGCATGGCAAGACAATGAAGGTATTGCCGCTATTACCCACATGAACTGGGATAAGAGTAATGCACGAGTAAACTGGGCATACCAGCGATTAATTTTCGACATCACCCTGTACAACCAGTTTATTTCCGAGCAGACAGGTAAGATGAGCGAAGATAAGATTGCAGAAGTCCGCTTCCTCCGTGCACTGAACTACTATTATTTCCTCGACCTGTATCGCAAGGCTCCTTTCAAGGAAACCTTCGACAGCAATCTCCCTATTGAGAAAAGCGGCAAGGATCTCTACGAGTGGCTTGACAACGAGTTGACTACCATCGAGCCTATGATGGCAGAGGTGGGTGCTTATAATAACAGTGAGAATTTCGGACGTGCCGACCGTGGTGCAGCTTATGCTCTCCATGCTCGTTTGGCACTTAACTCAGCTGTTTATACAGATGGTCAGGTTAAGGACTACCAGAAGGCTATCGATTATTGCGACAAGATTATCGATAGCGGCAAATATGACCTTTCTCGCGAAGCAAAGAATGGCTACAGCGGTTACCAGCAGTTGTTCATGGGCGACAATGATTGCAATCCAGAGGCTATGAAGGAAATCATCTTTGCTGTTCGTCAGGATGGTTTGAAGACTCGCCAGTATGGCGGTTCTACTTATCTCGTAGCAGCCTGCACCAAAGCTGGCATGCCATCAGCAAGTACCGCTGACCCTTGGAAATGTATCTTTGCACGCGAAGACTTGGTTAAGAAGTTCTTCCCTAACGGGGATATTCCTATGGCAACGACAGATGATGTTTTAGCTAATGCAACAAAGGATCAGATTATCGCAAAAGATAATGAGAAAGGCATCGGCACAGACGCTGTTATAGCAAAGGCAAAAGACGACCGAGCTTTGTTATACATGGGTGTAGGTGGCTGCGAAAGTGGAAAAGTTCGTACACTCAATCCAGGTGATGCTATCACAGACCCTCTGAATGGTGCGGCTATCGTAAAGTGGAGCAATTTCCACGCAGATGGTACAGCACAGCATGACCAGAACTTTTCAGACACCGACATTCCATTGTTCCGCCTGGCAGAAATCTATCTGACCCGCGCAGAGGCAAAGTTCCGTCTCAACGGCAGTCAGGAAGGTTTGGCTGACATCCAGTTAGTTCAGGACCGTGCTCACCGTGATTTAAAAGCTACATCAGTAGATGAGCAGACCCTTATAGATGAATGGGGCCGCGAGTTCTTTATGGAAGGTCGCCGCCGTTCAGACTTGGTTCGCTTTGGCTTGTTCACAGGTTCTAAGTACCTCTGGAGTTTCAAGGGTGGTGTACCTAATGGTGCAGGTATTGAATCACATTTCGATATCTACCCTATCCCTGGTAATGAGACTCTGAACAACCCTAACATGACACAGAACCCAAAATACTAATTGTCAGGTTAACAGATTAAATTTAAAAAGAAAGAATTATGAAAAAGATATTCAAATTCATGTTGTTGCCAGCATTGGTACTCCCTTTGCTCTTTACATCATGCGATGATGACAGAGACAGCAACCCTACATTGGACTTGAGTCATGTTGCAGATGGATTTGTATTGAACACTCCTGCCGTAGCAGAAAACAATACTTACGATCTCATCAGTGCAAAAAGTTTAAGATTGACATGTTCTCAGCCAAACTATGGTGGAGTACCTTACTCTATGAGATATTACGTACAGGTATCTATCGATCCTGCATTCGTCAGCGATGGTACTGCTACTCACACAGAGTTAGCGACATTCTATAGAACTGCCGATATGCAAGTTAATGCAACTGAAATAAACAACGCTATAGTAGCTCTCTTCCAGGCTGCAAATCCAGATACAAGTGTTCCTGCAGAAATGCCTGTTTACATTCGCTTGCGTGCTGTGATTGGAGACGCTACTGATACAAGTTTGGGCGAGACATTCTCAAATACCATCACCTTGCGTTCTGTGAAGGCTACTTATGAGGCTCCTGATGCTAAGTTCACTGACAACCTCTACTTGATTGGTAGTTCTATTCAGGAACCATGGAAGAGTTGGAAACCAATTCCTAAGGTCTTTGGTTTGGAAGGTAACTACTATGGTATAATCTACTTGCCAGCTGGTGGTGAGTTCAAGTGGGGTACAGAAAACAATGACTATCGCGGTATTAACCGTCTTAAGGAAATCAACGATGAAGCTGGTGCAGTTATCTCTGAAGGTGAGGAACAAAACATCAAGGTAGCAAACGCAGGTTGGTACACTCTCCACTTCAAGGGTAAGATTACCGAAGACAAGAAGAACATCGATTGGACACTGACTGTTTACCCAACAAAGGTTTACATCTTAGGTGGTAGTGTCGAGATGTCTGGTACTTGGGCATTTGATGACGCTTATGCTCTGACAGCTCCAGCAGATAAGAATGGCAAATGGGTTTCTCCAGCATTCACTGCCAGCGCAGAGCTTCGCGCAGCTGTCAAGGTAGGCGATTTGGACTGGTATAGAACAGAATTCACCGTTTACAAAGGCAACTTATTCTGGCGTAGATATGATATCGTAAACAACTGGGCTGAGACTGAGGGCGCAGATTACTCTGTAACAACCCAAGTTGGACAGAAGTTGTATATCGACTTTGATAATTACACAGCAGAAGTTAAATAATTAAGACCAAAGCACAATGAAAAAAACATTATTATATAGCTTAGCAGTCTTGGCAAGTGTTACACTTGCCAGCTGCAACGGCGACTACGATGATTGGGCTAATCCTCAGACCAATCCACAGGAGGCCTCAGCTGCCAAATACGGAATTACTTTCGCTGCAGGTACTGAAGCTGAAAGTAGCTTGCCAGACAATGACGGTATTATCAATCTCGTCACAGTCAATTCATCAGATGCAGATGTTACAGGTTTCACACTCAAAGACTTGAAAGTAAATGGCGAAGCCATTAAAGGCAAAATCAACGGTAACAGCATTCAGGTAGACGCAACAGAATTGGAGAAGATCCTCTGCAGCCAGAACAAATCACGCGCAAGCGTTGCTCGTGACATCAACGTTGAGTCAAAGGTTTCTGCCAACTTGGCATCAGGTGATGCCGTTGCCATCAATACCGTAGGTACGACGACAGCCAAACTTAAGCCATCCCCAACTCCTGCTATTGATGCGAATGGCTACTACATGCTTGGCGAAGTTAATGGCAATAACTGGGATCCAAAAAATCCTGTATGGATGAACAAAGTGTCTGATGGTGTTTACCAGCTCAAGGTCACCACAGAGAAAGATAAGAACTATTTTAAGTTCTACGAAGGCAGCAAGTTCGAAAGCAACAACTGGGATGTTATCAACACAGGTGTCATGGGTTGCGAGAAAGACGGTAGCGAAGATGCTTCTGGTATAATCTATTATACTGGCGACAGCTGGGGTACTCCACAGTCAATGGTTATCGTAGGTACGGGTACATGGATTGTAACTCTCGACATGAACAACCTGTCTTACTCTGTAGGCAAGCCTATCCTCTATATGGCAGGTGATGCTAATGGCTGGAACCATAGTGACGTTCTCAATAGTGATGATGGTGTTAAATTTACAGGTTATATGTACCTGAACCAGAATGGCTTCAAGTTCAGTACTCAGCCAAACTGGAAAGGCACTAGCTATGGTGCAGACTTTGATACAGCTCCTGATGCAGGAAACATCGTGATAACAGAAGAAGCAGGTTTCTATCAGGTAGATGTTGACTTGTCTGCGAAGACTTACACACTGACTCCATTTACTATTGGTATCATTGGCAACGCAACTCCTAAAGGTTGGGATGGCGATACGAATATGACATACAAACCGGAAGAGCGCTGCTGGGAACTTAAGGACGTCACATTGACTGATGGCGAAATGAAGTTCCGTCACACAAACGATTGGTCTCTCAGTTGGGGTGGAGAATTAGATAACCTCACTACACAGAATGGTCCAAACATCGCTGTAGCAGCTGGTACTTACGACATTAAGCTTGTGGTTAATTGGGCAGAAGGAACAGCAAAGTGTGAGATGACAAAGAAGTAAGCATTTGCTTCATCAAATAAACTTAAAATTAATAGGCGGCTCTCAATTCCGGGAGTCGCCTATTTTTTTCTTTCTTCCTCATCCTTTTCAAGTATTTTTTCCCTAAAACCTTGGAAGTTACGAGGAAAAGTCGTATCTTTGCATAAGAAAAGCTGCACTCGGCAAATTGAAAGCAAGCTTTCTTTGCGCTCGTTTGCATTTTCTTTGTCCCAAAATCCGTATGCCTTCTGTTAGAAGACCAAATTAAAACATTACTCTATGGATAGTTTGATACAATATAACAATGCTGTCAACGCTATAAAGACAGCCATACTTCAAGGACAATATGAAGCAGCCAAAGGTGTGAACCGCATACAACTTGCTTTATATTTTGCCATCGGAAAATATCTTTCACAACATACCCGCAAAGGAGTATGGGGCGAGGGCGCATTAGCAGCCATCAGCGAACAACTTCGTAAGGAACTACCTGGTCTTCGAGGATTCTCGGAAACTCAAATGAAGGATATGAGACGTTTTTATGAAGCATGGAATATGCTTGACAGCAATTCGGCGGTTGCAACCGCCGAATTGTGCTTTGAGAATTCAGCGGTTGCAACCGCTGAATTACAAAATAGTGAAAATCAGATAGATATATTCCATACTTTATCTATTTCTAATATTCCAGATTTTCCTGTTGAGGACTTCTTTAAAGTACCATTCACACACCACTCTGCCATCATTAGTGGACCAAAAGAAACTTCGGCACGCTATTATTATATCCACCGCACTGTAGAGGAACATCTTTCCGTAAAGAAGCTCCGCCAACTTATAAAGGAGGATGCTTACCATAGCCAAGGACGCATGCCTAACAATTTTACCAGGACCATCAACAATCCTAGGGAAGCTTGACGTGCAGTAGAAATGTTCAAGGATGAATATCTACTTGACTTTATCAATGTAGAAGAGATTGGGGAACGCGAAAAAATAGATGTCGACGAACGAGTTGTAGAACAAAGCATCGTTCAGAACATCAAGAATTTCATCATGACCTTTGGCAGAGACTTTGCTTTCATCGGCAACCAATACCATTTGGAAATCTATGGTGTTGAACAATTCCCAGACCTGCTGTTTTTCAATCGAGAATTGAACGCCATGGTTTGCATAGAGCTAAAACTTGGCGAGTTTAAGACCTCTTATCTTGGGCAACTTTTTGGCTATCTCCAAATTCTCGACGACAAGGTGCGTAAGCCACACGAGAATCCGTCTATTGGAATCATTCTTTGCCAATCAGCAAACTACTCTTATGCAGAATATGCTGTTCGAGACTACAGCAAGCCGATGGGAGTTGCTACCTACAAGACGTTGGATGACATGCCTGAAAGGTTACGCAAGGCTTTGCCTGATATGAAGAAAATGATGGACTTGCTAAAAAACAAGGAAGAATAATATCCCCCTAAACATTTGGAGATTATTAGAAGATAAAAGAATAACATTCAATAGGCGGCTCTCAATTCCGGGAGTCGCCTATTTTCTTTTTCTCCTTCCCCTTTTCAAGTATTTTTTCCCTAATTCCTTGGAAGTTACGAGGAAAAGTCGTATCTTTGCCAACGAATAGCAATATTGCGTCCACGACCTTATAAAGCGTAAGCAGATGGCAAGATTTATAGACCCACGTGTTGACTGGGCTTTCAAGAGGATATTTGGAAGCGAAGACACGAAAGAATGTCTGATCACATTCCTCAACGGACTGTTTGAAGACGAGTTGGTAATCAAGGACGTGACGTTTGCCAAGACCGAAAAACTTGGCTTGCGCCCCGATGACCGCGGTGTGGTCTTCGATGTCTATTGCATCACTAACGAAGGCAAGCATGTCATCGTTGAGATGCAGAAGAAAGAGCAGGAATACTTTGCCGACAGGGCATTGTATTACACGGCACGTGCCATTGTGCAGCAAGGCATCCGTGGAATCTGGGACTACCACTTGGCTCCAGTCTATACGGTATGTTTCATGGACTTTGTATCGCAAAGTCCGATATTAAAGGAGTTTCGCACCGATCTGGTGCTTACCGACTTGCAGACACGCCAGCGAGTGTCCGACAGAATGCGTATTGTGTACCTCCAACTGCCATTGTTCGACAAGCACACGGAGGCAGAGTGTATGGATATATTTGATTGTTGGATTTATATAGTAAAGAATATGAACATGTTTGAACAGATGCCATTCAGCGAGAAGTATCCAGTCTTCCGCAAGTTGGCAGAAATAGGCGACCTCCGCAAGCTCTCCCGAGAGGAACTAGAGCTGTATGACGAGGACATCAAGAATATGCGTGATATATATGCCACCAGAAAGTTTGATGAAAAGAAAGGTATGGAAATAGGTATGGCGAAAGGTATGGCGAAAGGTATGGAAAAAGAAAAGCTAGCCACAGCTCTCCGCCTTCTGTCAATGGGCCTTTCTGATGAGCAAGTATCAACAGCCACCGAACTTCCACTGGAGGAAATCCAGAAAATGAAGGAATAAGAAGAGATTACTAGGCGGTTCTCGAACATATCGGGAGCCGCCTATTTTCTTCTCAAAAAATCTTTTCCACCCTAAATCCTTGCGAGTTTCAGGATAAAGTCGTATCTTTGCATAAGAAAAGCTGCACTCGGCAAATTGAAAGCAAGCTTTCTTTGCGCTCGTTTGCATTTTCTTTGCCACCAAATAGCTTAAAAAAATTTTTCGTTTATGTAAAACTTGGGTTAAAGATAATGAATCTGTGTGAATCTGTGAAATCTGTGGGAGTTTTTTTATGTCCCACGGATTTCACAGATTTTTTATGCCCTGGGCTAGCAGCTTCAGCCTTTACCTTTCCGCAGTAATGCTGTGTGAAGTATTTTTGCTTATTCCGTTGTCTGTACATCAGAGGCGGCTTTAGGAGATAATTATTATTAAAAAACTAGAAAACATTTGGCGGTCTCGTTTTTTATTGCGTAATTTGCGTTGCGTAAAAAGCGCAATGAACGTTTGTATAATGAATGATAACAAGATATGGCAAGATTGAACAATCCTTTTGTGGTATATGGCTATAAGGGCGCAGAGTATTTCTGCGACCGCCAGAAAGAGACGGAGAAAATGATTTCTTCGCTGCATAATGAACGTAACATCACGTTGGTTGCCCCACGCCGTATGGGTAAGACGGGATTAATTCATCATGTATTCCATCAGATGGAGGAGCAATACGCGGAAGTGAAGTGTTTCTATCTCGACATCTTTGCCACCAAGAATCTGGAGCAGATGGTGCAACTGATGGCTTCTGAAATCATCGGAAAGCTGGATACTGTTTCCCAATCAGCCCTTCGGAAGGTACAGGAATTCTTCAGCAGCTGGCGTCCTACTCTGACGATAGATGAATTGACAGGCATTCCTTCTTTTTCTTTAGACTTGAAACCGAGTGAAGGGAAGGAGAGTTTGAAGCGAATCTTTGAGTATTTGAAGCAATCGGGAAAGCGATGCTACATTGCCATTGATGAGTTTCAGCAGATATTAAGTTATCCGGAGGATGGGGTTGAGGCGATGATCCGTTCTTATATTCAGTTCTTGCCGAATGTATATTTCGTGTTTTCGGGCAGTCAGCAGCACATGATGCAGGAGATGTTTCTGTCGGCAAACCGTCCTTTCTTCCAGAGTTCGCTGGTGTTGTCTTTGCCTTGCATCGGGGAGCAGGTGTATCGGGAGTTTGCCAATCGCTTGTTGGCATCTCAGCACAGGTCGATAGATGAATCTACCTTTTCTTATATTTATCAGCAGTCTGATAGTGTAACCTGGTATGTGCAGTCGATATTGCATGGTATCTACGAGCATGCTTCTTCCGAGATTACGAAGTCTCTGGTAGATGAGGTGATTCTGGAGCTGATTGAGGAGCAGGCGATGACTTATCAGAACTATTGTGCCTGGCTAACCGAGAACCAGCAGATGCTTTTGGGGGCGATAGCTCGTGAGCATTTGGTATCTTCGCCGTTGAGTCAGCAGTTTATCAGCACCCACCATCTTCCAGCTACGAGCAGCGTGAAAACGGCATTAAAGGCATTGGTAGATAAGCAGCTGGTAAGCAAGACTCCGACTGGCTATCTGGTTAGTGACCGCTTCTTTGCGAAATGGCTGGTGGGAGGAGGAATCATAGCCAACTGAGGAAACGAAAATTACGTCCCGATGCAGCATTTGCTACGTCCCGACGCAGCAAAAGATACGTCCCGACGCAGTAACAGATACGTCGGGACGTAATTTCAGAAGCATCCTGGTTCCCATCAAGTGAGCCTCTTTCGCATCATGTACGTCATTGCGCAAGTTCATACGTTTCATTGAGTCTACGGATACGACTGCGCTGGGTTAAGGATACGACTGCGCTGGGTTAAAGATACGACTTCGTTGGGTGGAAGAGTCAATTTCGTTGGGTGAATGAAGTGGCTGCGTTGGCTGAAAAATATGGCTGCGTTAGCTGAATGAAGTGGTTGAAGTAGCAGAATGAAGCACTAAACTTTCTGGTGGCATATATATCACGCATATTCTTGATGTCCTCGTCATAAAGCTCAAGTTCCTCTCGGGAGAGCTTGCGGAGGTCGCCTATTTCTGCCAACTTGCGGAAGACTGGATACTTCTCGCTGAATGGCATCTGTTCAAACATGTTCATATTCTTCCCTCCTTTTTATATTGTTTTATTCTTTGGATTCTCTTGTGGTTTCTATAGAAAATTTCAGCACTCCTAAATTTACCCCAAAAGTCAATCTGCGCATTTTTAATGGCAGCTTATCTGCGAAGACTTCGTTCATGGCAGCTTGTATCTTACCTTCTGTTGCTTTGTCTGGTAAAATACCATGCTCCTTTGCATCTTCATTCACCTTATCTATAGTTCTTGCCAATTTGCGAAGTTGAGTGAAAGTATCAATGATGGCAATGGCGGTGGCAGTTGCCATTGGTGATTTTAATATTGTGGCAAGCATATAAAGTCCTTGCTCTGTAAATCCCTTTACTGTTGCATGAGAAAACTTCAATGTTTCGAGGTGGTCAAAATTTTTGACCACATGCTCTTTCTCGCTGTTAGTCAGTTCGATAACATATCCAGAAGGAAACTTATCTGGATTGTTTCTTATGGCTTGGTTAACCACCTTGGTTGTTACTCCATACAATTCCGCAACATCTCTGTCAAGGATAACTTGCGTATCCCTGATGACAATGATTTTACTTTCTGTTTTACAATATCTTCTTGATGTCCCATAATTTCTTTTTTTTTAAGCTATTCGTTGGCAAAGATACGACTTTTCCTCGTAACTTCCAAGGTTTTAGGGAAAAAATACTTGAAAAGGGGGAGGAGAACGAAAAAAAATAGGCGACTCCCGGAATTGAGAGTCGCCTATAATGTATTATTAAAATAAATGTTTATTCTGCAACAGCAATGATAGCATACTCGTTAGTAATATCGTTGAAGAAGATGCGATACTTACCTGCAGTTGCAATCTTGATATCTCCGCTGCCACCATCGTTGAACAACTTACCTGTAGAAGTGAACTCCTGATCAGCTGTGTAGCCCCAGTTTCCACCTGCATTCCAACCGTGATTAGCACGAATCTTAAATCCTCCTACAGGGAGAGTTGTTTCGATAAACCAGTTGTGAGGAGTAACCTGGGTCATGTCAACGTCGTCATTGTCCCCCCATTTGCCACCAACTCCGATAAGACTAACATTTTCGAATTCGGTAGGATTCTGGTTCTCAAGCTTAGTCCACTTGTAGGTCATGGTAGAGAAGTCGGCTGTGAACGTATAGAATGAGCCTGGTTCCGGGCATTTTATAGCATTGCTTCCAGCCAACGAGCCTTTTACAGATTGATCACCATCTACCTCTGTACCAAAAGCGTTGTCCCAGGTGCCAAAGTCGCTGCCCTTCCAAATCTTCAGGTTTGCATCACTATTCCATTGAGTTGTATAGCTCTGAACCACAGCTGATTCTGCATACATGAGACAGGTTTTGCCTTCAGCTTTGTCAGACCATCCCTGTAATTTACCAACAAGATAATATTCTGATGCGAGTTGTTCGATGGAATAAGTGTAGTCCATCATGTTGATTGTCATCTTATAGGTACCAGGCTTTGCAATCTTACCAGCTTTAGCGGTTTCACCTTTTGAAGTGGTCGTGAGAAGTGTACCACTCATTGCGTCATCACCGTCTTTTTCTACACCAACAACACCCTTAGGATTGTTTTCTACTGCCCAAATATTACCAGTATCTACATTACCCTGTGGAATGATCTTCCAGTATTGATCGGCATCTTTAGTAGTAAACACGAGGGTAAATACTGGATCTTCATAAACGTCTTTTTCTGAGTGAGTGAATTTGAGATTGGTATCCAATTTCCAATCTGTCATTAGGCCAACCATATAGTAGCCTGAGTCAATGAACGGAGCCTTTGGAGTCATCGCAAGGTTAAATTCACCAGCATCAATAAGAACAGCATCACCATTTTTCATCGCATTTAAATAAACATGGGTAACAAAAGAGTGAGCTTTAGGACGCTTGCCATAATAAGACACTATTACTTCTGAAAGATCTGCAACAGCGGACTTACCCTCAATGCTTGAATTAACGGTTTTCTTGATTGCATTATCTTCTCCTTGAGGCATAATCTCTAAGCGAGCATTCTCAAGTGTAAAACCTTCAGGAAGAGCTGCTTCGCTCAATGTGAAGGTGCTGACACTATCTGTTGTCACATTGGCAAAGTCGATGGCCTGAACTACTGGTGTTGCAGTAAAGCCAGGAATCGTGATGGCTTCTTCCTCTGGATTGTGCTGTGGTTGAGCCCAATCATCGTAGTCGCCGTTGCAGCTGGCAAGTGTTATACTTGCCAAGACTGCTAAGCTATATAAAAATTTCTTTTTCATTTTGCTTTCATCTTAAATTATTTAACTTCAGCTTTATTTGTATCAAAGTTGACATACAACTTCTTGCCAGGGGTGGTAGTTACAGAGTAATCTGAACCCACGTTCTTTGCCCAGCTGTCTATAATATTATGTTTACGCCAGAACACGTTGCCCTTGTAAATAGAGAACTCTGTGCGATACCAGTCGATGTCACCGACCTTGACAGCAACACGAAGTTCGCTGCCGGCAGCGAATGCAGGAGAAACCCAATCACCACTTGGATCGTCTGGAGGTGTCAGAGCATTTTCGTTAGCAAAGCCCCAATCGGTTTGACCAATACAAGCACCAATCAGGCAAACCTGAGTTTTGTAAACATTCAGTGTCCAGTTGATGTTCTTCTTGTCTTTGGAAATCTTACCCTTGAAGTGGAGAGTGTACCAACCTGCGTTGGCTACCTTGAGGTTTTGGTCGTTACCTGCAGTGATACCTGCACCAGCTACATCGTTGATTTCCTTGATTTGGTTGATGCCGAGTTTGTCATTGATCTCAGTACCCCAATTGAATTCGCCACCAGCTGGCACGTAGATGATACCATAGTAATTGCCATCCATGTCATATACCTGAGGAATAGTTTTCCAACTCTCCCATGGCTTCTGGATAGAACTTCCAGTCAAGAAGAGGTTTTCTGTGAACTTAGCGTCAGGAATAGTAGCCTTCACAGAAGGCAAGGTGATGACATTTGAATAGGTCTCGCCCAAGGTTTGATTCAAAGTACCGCCAATGACTGCACGAAGGCGGATATAAACAGACATCTTCTCTGGAATATTTGCTTCAGGATTGGCAGCCCGGAAGAGAGATACAACAGCTTTGTTAGCTTCGTATGCATTAAAATCCAAACTGCTTGGATTCTCTGCGTATGTCGCCAACTCTTTATGAGTGACTGTAGGATCGCTGACGAATGCAGGGTCGATAGAAACCTGTGCATAATACTTCACAGGGTAAGGTACTCCACCATAATTTGGCTGAGAGCATGTCAGTACCAAGTTTTTTGCATTGTAGAAGTCGTAGGTATTGTTTTCTGCAAGAGCAGGAGTGTTCAATACAAATCCCTCTGCAAGATGACTCAGGTCCAATGTAGGGTTGCTGTCTCTGTCTTCATCACAGGATGTAAAGAGCAAAGGGAGTACCAATGCTGGCAGCAACATGAATTTGAATATCTTTTTCATAATTGATTTCATTTAATTAAATCTGGTTTCCAAACAATTAATATTTTGGGTTCTGATTCATGTTAGGATTGTTTTTGATCTCATTGTCTGGAATAGGATAGACGTCATAGTATGCAGGAATACCTGCGCCATTTTCTGCACCACCCTTGAAACTCCAGAGATACTTAGAACCAGTGAACAAGCCAAAGCGAACCAAGTCTGAACGGCGACGACCTTCCATGTAGAACTCACGGCACCATTCGTCGATAAGAGTCTGATCATTTACAGTTGCTGCCAAATCAGTACGATTGGCACGATTCTGAACCTTCTTGATGTCTTCCAAACCGTCCTGGCTACCATTGAGGCGGTACTTAGCCTCTGCACGGGTCAGATAGATTTCTGCCAAACGGAACATAGGGAAGTCTGTATCTGAATAGTTCTGATCGTGCTGTGTGGAACCATCTGCATGGAGATTGCTCCACTTTACAAAAGATGCACCATTCAGAGGACCTGTGATGTTCTCACCTGGATTGATAGTACGAACTTTGCCTTCTTCGCAGCCACCTACACCCATATACAACAGGGCACGATCGTCTTGAGCCTTTGCGATTACGTCAGCAGTGCCGATACCCTTCTCGCTATCTTTTGCAATCACCTCTTCTTTTGTAGGATTTTTCAAGACATCATCAACAGTAGCCATAGGAATTTTCCCGTCAGGGATGAACTTCTTAACCAAGTCTTCGCGGGCAAACATACATTTCCATGGGTCACCTGTGCTTGCATAAGGCATACCAGCGATAGTGGATGCCGATACGAGGTAAGTGGTACCTGCATACGCACGGGCCTTCAAACCATCCTGACGGATAGGGAAGATGATTTCCTTCATAGCCTCTGGGTTGCAGTCATTGTCGCCCATAAACAACTGCTGATAACCGCTATAGCCATTCTTTTCTGTACGACAAAGATCGTATTTACCGCTGTTGATAATCTTGTCGCAATAATCGATAGCCTTCTGGTAGTCCTTCACCTTACCATCGGTATAAACTTCAGAGTTAAGAGCCAAGCGGGCATGAAGTGCGTATGCTGCGCCACGGTCGGCACGTCCGAAATTCTCACTGTTATCATAAGCGCCCACCTCAGCCATCAGAGGCTCAATGGTGGTCAACTCATTATCCAACCAGTCGTAGAGATCCTGTCCCTTTTTCTCGGTAGGGAGACTATCGTCGAAAGTGAGCTTGAATGGAGCCCTACGATACAGGTCAAGGAAATAATAGTAGTTCAGTGCACGGAGGAAGCGAACTTCTGCAATCTGATCATCACTTAACTTGCCAGTCTGCTCAGCAATAAATTGGTTATACAAGGTGATGTCGAAAATGAGACGCTGGTATGCCCAGTTTACACGGTCATTACCGCTATTCCAACTTAAATTGGTGATAGGAGCGATGGCATTATCGGCCTGATATGCCCATGCTGTCTCGTCAGTCATCAACTCTTGCAGGTTGAAAATGGTACGGATGAATCCGCTCTCACCCTCATCGCAACTCAAGTCTGCTGAACCAGCAGGACCTTTCTGTCCAGTAAGACCAAGAGTAGCATACTGCTTGGCCAAGAGACCCTCTACTGTATATGTTGGGGTAGACTGTGGGTCAATGGACTTGATATTCAGTTCGTCTGCGCAAGAAACAAAGCCCATGCACAAAACACTCGCCATTGCAGTCGTTATAAATATTTTTTTCATAATTGTCTCCTTTTTTATTTTTAGAAGTTAAGATTCAAACCAAGCTGGAAGCTTATTGGACGTGGGTAAGGATTACTGTCGATACCACTGCTTACCTCTGGGTCGATACCCTTGTACTTGGTAATGATGAATGGGTTCTGTACGGTGAAGAAGATGCGTCCGCTGCAAATCTTCTCTGCACCTGCCTTGATCAATGCTGGGAAGCTATATCCCAAAGTCATGTTGCTGCACTTCAGGTAAGAAGCATTGCGTACAAAGTAGTCACTGGTATTGGTGGTGAGATCTGTTGTACCCTTAAAGCCAAGATTGACGGCCTCTGCAGTTGTGTTTCTGAAGAGATTGGTATCGTTGATTTTCATCAACTCAGCTTTTGAGTTCAAGAAATCGTAGTACACATAGTTGCCGATAGATGCATGGAAGGCAGCACTGAAGTCCCAGTTCTTATAGATGAACTTGGTGGTGAAACCCATGATGACATCAGGAGCTGGGCTCTTGTAGCAATAACGGTCGTCATTATCAATCTTGCCGTTACCATCACGGTCAACATACAGTCCCTCAATAGGCTTGCCGTTCTCGTCGTAAACCTGCTGGTAAACATAGAACGAATTGAGAGGTTCGCCAACCTTGTTCACCTGTACCAATGTGTTGTTACCACGAGATACCTTGCTACCTGTCCAAACCCAGTCTTGCAAACCAGCCTCTAACTCTGTGATTTCATTGTGGTTCCATCCTACGTTGTAGGTTACATCCCACAAGAAGTCCTTAGTGACGATAGGCTTCACATTGAATGCCAATTCCACACCATAGTTTTCTACAGCACCGATGTTCTTCAAGAGATTGTCACCAAAGTTGGTACCACCGGCAATGGAAACTGTTGCCAAAAGGTCGGTAGTCTTACGATAGTAACCATCGACATTGAAGCCGAAGCGACCATTGAGAGCGGTGAAGTCAAGACCGCCATTGTAGGTTGTGGTCTTTTCCCATGTCAGCTCAGTGTTGTATCTTGTTGGGCGCATGGTCTGATAATACTTGTCACCAAATGGATACTGTGCATAAGTGTCGCTGATGGTATATTTAGGAGTATAGTAGAAGTCGTCAATACCATTCTGCTGACCTGTCATACCCCAACCCAAGCGGAGCTTCAACTCATCAATCCATTTTACATTCTTCAAGAAAGACTCGTTGTTGATCTTCCAGGCAAAGGCTGCTGCAGGGAAATAACCCCACTTCTTGCCCTCTCTGAAGCGAGAAGAACCATCGGCACGGAAGGTTGCTGTAAGCAAATAGCGATCCAGCAAGTTATAGTTGAAACGTCCGAAGTAGGATACCAAAGAGTTGTGACTCTTATATATGGTGTTTGCCATATATTGTGGGTTATTCACGTAGTTCCATTCTCCATCTTTTAACTCTGGATTGGTATCTCTCAAATACTCATCGATACCGCTTCCGAAGTTATAGGTTGTTCTGTGATAGTGGCTCTGCTCAGCACCTGCCATGATGTCGATGTCGTGCACACCAAACTTGTGGGCATATTCAGCAAAAGCTTTTCCTTCGATGCTGTATTTGTATTGATGGTCAGTACCATACCAACCAAAATAGTTGTTGGATGATGAATACTTGTTAATATCATTATGCTGCTTGGCATCAGTGTACTGTGCACCGATGGCAGCGTGCAAATGCAAGTCTTCGAAGCCATGAATCTTATAATCTACCTCTAAGTTTGAAGATATGTCATTAGTATTGGCTATCATCTTTTGGTTGTTGAGGAGAGCTACAGGGTTCTGAGGAACCTGACTCTTGGCTATCTTTGTCCAGTTAGGATCTGTAATCTTGTCGCCTTTGTTGTCCAGATACTGGAAATATCCACCTACAGTATTGTACATCTCATCGTTTACACGAACAGGCTGTGTAGGATCCATGGTCAGTGCATTACCGATGGCATCACCAAAATTGGCATAGCGGTCCTTTTCGAACATATACTTCGCTGTGAAGTTGATGTTCAAGTGCTTGTCGAGGAAGGAAGGAGCCAAATTGACAGAAGTGTTGAAACGCTTCATCCAGCTGGTCTTAACGATACCGTTGTTGTCTTCGAAACCTAAGCCAACACGGTAAGGCATATTCTTCAAGCCACCCTGTATGCTGATGTTGTGGTTGGTAGAGATGGCAGTGCGGAAGATCTCGTCCTGCCAGTCTGTGTCGGCTGTACCCAAAGCACTTGTATCAATGCCTAAATTGGTAAGAGCCTGCTTGTACTCGCCAGCATTCATCACCTCATATTTCTTCTGGATGGTTGACAAGGTAACATCACCATTGTAGGTAACGGTAGGTCTCTGACCAGCACGTCCCTTCTTGGTGGTGATGATGATGACACCATTAGAAGCACGAGAACCATAAATAGCGGTTGCCGAAGCGTCTTTCAATACAGTGAAGCTTTCGATATCGTTAGGGTTAATCATCGCCAAGACGTTACTTGTACCCTTCAGATTGTTATTATCAATAGCCAAACCATCAATGACATAGAGAGGGTCATTAGAAGCATTCAGAGAGGCACCACCACGGATACGGATCTGTGCGCCAGAACCTGGCTGACCGCCACCAGTCTGTACATCTACACCGGCAATCTTACCTACCAACATATCAGAGGCACTGCTTGTGATACCCTTTG
>ENA-OPCT01000544-OPCT01000544.1-human-gut-metagenome-genome-assembly--contig:-NODE-544-length-19723-cov-2.885347_pt1 | contig 19723 bp, 25 predicted proteins | sample MGYA00241572_ERZ501495 | MGnify/ENA primary metagenome ERZ501495 (study PRJEB25962, sample SAMEA2042580) | human gut metagenome | biome: human gut; feature: human-associated habitat; material: faeces... | reverse complement strand
GTTCACAAGTTCAATTCCGTTTACGGCGAAACTCTTACGGAACCGCAGATTATTCTTCCGAGCAACAAGGCTTGTCTGCGACTGCCGGGTATTGACGGCAAGGCAAAGATGAGCAAATCCCTCGGCAACTGCATTTATCTTGCAGAAGAACCCGAGGATATCAAGAAAAAGGTTATGTCAATGTTTACCGACCCGAATCATCTTCGTGTTGAGGATCCCGGCAAGGTTGAGGTCAATCCCGTGTTTATCTATCTTGACGCATTCTGCCGTGACGAGTATTTTGCGGAATTTTGGAATGATTACAGCTGTCTTGACGAACTCAAGGCTCATTATCAGCGTGGCGGACTCGGTGATGTCAAGGTTAAGAAATTCCTTAACAATGTTATGCAGGAGGAGCTTCGTCCTATTCGTGAACGCAGAAAAGAATGGGAAAATCATCTTCCCGATGTTCTCAATATTCTCAAAGAGGGCAGTAAAGTTGCAAAGGAAACTGCCGCAAAAACACTTGAGGATGTCCGTCATTCTATGAGAATCGATTATTTTACAGACAATAATCTTCTTAAATAATTTAAAATTCAATATGTAAAATAAAGGTCGGAAGGACAGAAATCAAAAATTCTGTCTTTCCGATTTTTCTTATGAAAAAATTATTGCGAATCGACTCAAAATTGTTGAAAAAATAATAATATTATGCTATTATTGCGTTGAAAACACCCCGTTTTAAGGAGAATACATTATGATTGACGCAAGAAAGCATACGCTTGATTCTGTTAAAAAGCTGACCGATTACAGCGATTTTAACCTTTATAAAATGGATATATGCTACGATTACAGCATTGATAAAATCATTGACAGAGGGATTTTTGATGATGAGTCGGCTCTCGGTGCAATTTTGCAGGAGGTTCTGCCCGATTATCCCGTCAATCTTAAAATGCCGATTTTCGGGTGCAGTGCCTTTACAATGAAAAATCCCGACAGCGTAATGATGGGGCGAAACTATGATTTTAAGAACGACACCTCGTCAATGCTTGTGTATTGTTCGCCAAAGAACGGCTACAGGTCGGTTGCGTTTGCGGCACTTGATAATGTAGGTGCAAACAACCCCGAGTTGAGTGATGAAACAAGGCTTGCAACCTTGCTCTCACCGTTTATCAGCCTTGACGGAATCAATGAAAAGGGCGTGTCAATCGCAGTTCTCACACTTGACAGCAAGCCCGTCCGTCAGCAAAGCGGAAAGCCTGTTATTGCCACAACGCTTGCAATCCGTCTTATACTTGACAGAGCTGCGTCAACCGAAGAGGCGGTTACACTTTTTGAAAAATACGATATGTTCGCCTCAAGCGGAAGAGATTTGTCGCTTTTCGCACAAATCGAAAAAACTTTTCACACTAAATGAAAAAAATTGAATTAATCATTTTTGCATATTGTTGCAGAAATGTTTCCGTAAAAAGAAAACACCTTGCAGAAATTTTGCTTTCTGCAAGGTGTTTTTTGTGTTAATTATTCTTTTTTCGGTTGCCATTTTGCTCTAAAATGAGATTTGTGCCGGTCTTTTTAATCTTATTTGGCTGATATTCAAGGATGTCAGCAACATCACAACCAAGGACTTCGCATATTCTGTCCAAGTGTTCAAGGTTAATGCGGTCACACATCTCATTATATATATCACATATTGTTGCAGGTCTTATGCCTGTTTTACGGGCAAGTTCAGCCTGCGTTATGCGGTATTTGCCAAGCAAATCAGACAAATGAATTTTAATCATAATAACGCCCCGAGTAATATAATATACTACTGCGTTATTATTTTGCTTAATTGGTAATATTATTACCAAATCAGTAATTGGTTATGATAACTTCTTTGAACTCCACACAATTATCGGGGGTTGCAGGGAGTAGATTTCGCCTGCTCACACACTTAATGTTGTAATCTTTATACAGATTTCTGATAAAATCACAATCATTGTAAGACAGGATAAAACGCCCTTTAATCCCCTTTAAAACGGCATTTAAACGGATGTGCTCATCCTTATTAAACTTACTGTAATTGCGGTTATAGTAGCGTTCCGAGGCTACATATGGCGGATCTACATAGAACAAGGCAGATTCTCTGTCATATGTTTTTATGAGGTCTTCAAAGTCTCTATTTTCAACGATTACACTTTTTAATCGCTCCTTGTATTTCGGGAGTCAGAAACAATGTTATCAATCGTTTTAGGAGCAGTTGCGAAAGAATAGCGATTACTGCCGAAACTGCATTTGATTAAGTAAAGATACCTTGCCGCCCTCTGTAAGTCCGTAAGTTCAACTTGTTGCTCAATCTCATAGCGATATTGCGAAAACAGCTCTCGAGATTGTAACCAGTCAACCTCTTTTTGAAGTGCTGAACAGTTGTATTTTATTTGCTTATAAAGGTTAATCAGGTCGCCGTCAACGTCATTAAATACCTCCATTTGACCTTTGATTTTATCCTTACCGAATAAGACCCAGCCTGCACCGCCACACACCTCTATGTAGCGGTTACTGTCGCTGGGGATGAGTGAAATAATCTGATTTTTAAGGTGGCTTTTGCCTCCTACCCAGCCAATAAAACTACGCACTTTTGTACCTCCATAATAACTTTTAGGGGCGTTATTATGGATCAAAAAATCACTTTAAAAACTTGCGGTCAACAAATACAATGCTGTTGCTCTTTGGGTAGGCAATTTCTGCCATCCCTGCATTTTTACCCCTTTCTACAATGTAACGCACGGTTACTCTTGTACCTTTAGGGATTATGCCAAATTTAACTTTCTTGTCGGGGTGTGTATAAATATTAGCGGTTGCGTTTGCTGTCATTTTTGGATATTTTGATAATGATGAATTATTATTGATTCTCGTATTCTGTACAAATCCCGTTTTGTTCTTGAACTTAATTTTACTCCAACCATAGCCATCATCATAAATATGTGTAATGCTTGAATTTTTAGGCATTATACAAATGTTTTTGCAATCACCATAGGCATACGCTTTTGATTTGAGTTTACTCTCCGTTGTAATCTTATTATGAGCGACAGATGCGTTTGCTTTATATGTAACTCCAAATGCGGAACACAAGCCTTTGCAGATAGCTTCGCCAATTTTTGTAGTGTTATTGATAATCCACTTAGCAAGAGTTGAATTATCGTGAAATTCGCACTCACAGTAAACGCACTTTGCGTGCGTCTGATTGATTTCAGCAAGGCTGTTCATCGAAATCCCCCTGCCATTTCCTGTGAGCTTTACAAGTTCGTTGTAAACCGGCTGTGCGTACTTGAGATTTTCCGCAGAACGGTTATAAACAAATACATTTGTACCCTTGCCGCCACCAGCGTTTGTATGGATGCAAACATGGACATCAGCTCCAAAGTTATTACTTTCAGAAATTGATGTGTACATATTCTGACCTTTCGGAGCACGCTTTACAGTAAATCCGCAACGCTTCAAGGCGGTTTCTGCTGCAATTGCAATCTTATTGCATTGTTCCATTTCTGTGGTATTGCCGTATGCGTATGAATTTGCATACTGATTTGACGGGCTGAGATAGATTTTCTTTGCCATTACTATTCCTCGCTTTCATTGTTATTCGTTTCTGTTGGCATCAACCATGCCTTCTCCGATGATATATGCTATCATCGTACCTGCGGACATAATAATTGATGTAACCTGTGCAGTTTCGGTTTCTGTTACTCCAAATCCCATAAGGAGTGCTGTAACAAAACCGATTACCGCTGCCCAAAATTTCCTGCTTGTAAGTTTCTGCTTCCAGTTGATTTTCTTCATTATGTTTCCTCGCTTTCTTCTATCATCGGCTCATCAACGGTTGGGTTGTCGCCCCACACCGCCATGACAGCGTTATAGTATTCATCCGACAGCACCGTTTTGAGCTGTTCTCTGCCCGATTTGCTGTTCATATATGCATTGCGGATGTTTCCGCCAACCTGCATTTCTTCACCGTTAAAGGTCAAAAACTGCTGTCTGAGTACCGACACGCTGTCCTTTGTGAGCATATCGAGTGTGATTTTTTCTTTTAATTCCATTTTTCATACCTCCGTTATTTTTATATTTTGTAAATCAAAGAAAAGTTTACCTGCTCATCAGCGACGAAATTATAAGCCTGTTTATTGAGCGGAGTAAACTGCAGCCAAGCTGATTTACTTGCACTTCCTCTGAACATTCCGCCGTTTTTGCTTATGCCGATATCATGAACAATCACATCCGATTTGTTTGAGAAAGGCATATTGAGCAAAGCTATTGTAGATGTTCCGCCTAAAGATGTTGCGTTCATAATGACGGTGACATTTACAATAACGATATCGCCAATTTTTTCATAAAGGCAAGTTGCAGATTTTATTTTATCAATCTGAGTAGAGTACGGAGTAAGAGTAGCTGTACCAAGTTCGATATTTGACGAATCGTATTTAGTTGCCAAGGCGGTTTTATCTGCTTTAACAAGCAGAGCGCTGTAAACCGTACCGCTTGTCAGATAACACGGACTATTATTTTTGGGTTCACTGTCAAACGGCATTGAATTGAGCTTTTGGGCAAGTTTCTCATTTGTTTTTTCTCGTGTATATGCGTCCGTAATTCCGTAGCCTGCAAGCGTTGTTGCCTTATTTGCCTTGTTATTTATAATAGCTGTAAGAACTTTGTTCTGTACAGGATTAACGCTCTTAGCATCCAGTGTAGTATCGGTAAGCACAGCTCCACTCTCGGTCAGAGCAATGACACGGGACAATATGTCTAATAATTCGGGATAATAGTCAGAGGTAGTAATATCACCGTCATAATCGCTGTGAGTGTTTATTACAAACGGCTGTGTAGAGTAGGTACGAGTACCGTCTGTAAGCACAATTTTAGCAACCGTTCTGCCGGCGGATGAAAGCATAGCCTTATCTGTAGTTACAGTAACAATATTTTTTGCTACTGTAGCATTTACAGCAAAATAGTTATTATTGTTTTTTCCCTTGCATACAGCTTTTGCACCAGTTGCATCGTAAGCCTCGCCGTCAGCGGTAAGGGTAATCTGTATCTTTCTGCCGATATCAAACTGTCCTGCGGATATAACAACAGGTGTAGCCTGACAATTTAAATCAAGCGTAATTTTAGCAACATATTCATTCATCGGCGTGCTCCTTTTCCGTTGTTGTAGCTTCGCCTGTGAGTTCTGCGATTACCTGTGATTTGACATCCACGAGCACTGATGACATTATGCCGTCAATAAGGCTTGCCGGAAAGCCGTATTTACTTACAATTGCATTAACAGCGGCAATAAGTTCAGACCGTGCTGATTGTAATGCTAATGGACTAAGTTTCGTCTGCATTTTTATCCTCCTTGATATCTACCGAATGAATATCTTTTGACCGTTCACCCGGTCTTGATTTGTCATTCTCAGATATTTCTTTTGTATTGATTATAAAATTCATTTTGCCTCCTTATAAAGTAAGGGCAGTCAAAATACCGTCCTTAAATGTCATTTTAAAGGCTCGCCATGTTGCAGCTCTACCATCATCGTGGTACGATTTCGCATAATAACCGCTAATGGTATCAGAGATTGCTCCGCCCTCGACTGACCAATCAACAAGTACTGCATTGCGTAATTTGTGATTGTGTAAATTCAAATCACAACCTGTATGTAGTTGGTTAGCTTCAAGCGAACCGATTTTTTGAGCGGCATATGTAAAAATAAGGGTATATGCAGAATCTGTTGATTTCATACGGTAGCACCAATCCATAAATGCCGAACCGTTTTCAAGGTTAAACGAAAGGTCACGCTTTGAAGTATCAGAAGCATAACAACCGGTACCTATGTAACCTACCTTAGTGCCTTTGTAGTAAAAATTTTGACCTACCGAATTTAACGACATTAGCTTTTTGCCGTTATTATCAAAAATATCATGTCCTGTTGATGACAAACTCATCAGCTTTCTGTTCTGGGAATTGTACACATTTAGCTGTGCATTTTCAAATTTTATGTAATTTGAAATTTTGTTCCAAGCAATTTTGATGTCATCGGCAGACTGTTGAAGTAGAGTGCTCCAACGCTCTGAACCGACAACCTTGTTGACTTCAAAAAATAATCCCTCGGCGGTTTGTGTAATCACCGAGCTGTTGAGCGAACTTGCCCACGAATCGGATACATGGAGAACGGTCGTGTCTAAATCCTGCTTAATTTCGTTGACTTTATTATGGTCGTGCAAAGTTTGTGCATCAAGAGCCGTTACTTTGTTTTGCAATGTCTGTAACTTGCCCGTTACTTTGGCAGGTACAGTCGATAAAGTAACCGTGTTAAGCGTTGCATCGGCAGGGTACTCTTTAATCTCTACAATGCGGTGGTCAATCCTTGTCTTGCGTTTACGGTCAATCAGAGTAACCACATCGTATAAATCAAAGGCAAGCACATCACCGTATGTGTCGGGCAATGTTTTTGCAAGGTCAATAACCTTAGCTGTGTAGGATTGCTCCGGCACAGCAAGCACGGCAAGTTTTGCTTTTGCATCGTCAAGCAAAGTTTGCTTGTTTGTATAGCGTTCGTCTCGCCATATAGCTGATATGACCTTGTCGGTATAGCTATGATTTTCAATGTAATTTTTGCCATTGTTTAGGCTGGCTATACTTAAATTATCTTTACCGTATGGATAAAGTCTTGTAACCAAACTTGTGGTACTGCCTTTGTAAGTCATATCGCTCAAATTAAGCTCATCGGTAAAGTAAGTGCCTGTCGGCTCGGTGTTGTTGTACGGCTTGATGCAGTAAATAACCTTGTTAATTGTGTCAAAACGATAGCGAGTGTTATACGCCGTCGAGTTTTGGCAATAATCGAGGATGTCAAGCGTGGTTACATCAGTCAGCTCAAGGGTGCGGCGAGCGGCTACGAGGTCGGCATCAACAACAGTCCAACCTGTGCCTTTTAAAATCTCCGAGCATACGCTTGAAAAGCTAACGGTGCTCTTATTATAGGTCGGATAAACATTATAGTTGAGTCCCGTGAGGTCAAGCTCACAGGTTATCGTGCTTACTGTTTTACGCTCGTTAATGCCGTTGATGAGATAACGCTGTCCGTCATACTCAACTGAGCCGTACAAGGCAAAGTATCTGTACAACTCATGGTCAGGCGATATATCAAACTGTAATGACATCAAACCGTCCTCTGAACGAGTGCGGAAAAAGGTGCTGTCAATGTCACGATAAACCTTTATGTCATCGCCGTAAAATACCTTTAAAAACATCTTAAACACCTCCTAAACTAAATGTAAATTGGCGTATAAGACACCGAAATTTCAACATCTGACTCCGTTGAAGAAATAATATTTTTTCCCGGGTTCAACACGGGGAAGTCAATCAAGTCAGAATCATTAAACTTATTTTTACCGTCCGCCGTTATAAGCCCTGCTACGCTGTCAATTACAACCGCCATACCTGATGTGACAGATTTAATTGTTACATCTGCCAATTTAACTTTGTTTTGAGTGTTTGCTATGCTGTTGTATTTAGCGGTAATGACAGGCAAGGTAGGTGTATTAGATTCGCAGATAATGTATCCGTTTGGTTTTACGCTTTGAGTTATTACAGCTTTATGTCTTACAGCATTAAATGTATATGTGACATCGTGTTCACCGCTACTGTCAAAGGTTGCGGCGGCAATACTGTTGACAATTGCCGTGTATATAAATCCATCAGGAAGAGCAATTTCAACTACTTTGCCAACAAGCAAGCCCTCAAATACAGTTATATTTTCGGTTGCTATTGCAAGGCGGTCGGAAACTGTCAAACCTTTTGCATAGTCACCAAGATAGTGAGGGTAAAAAGTCAAAGTTAAAGTCAAAGTTCTTGTGCCGGGAACGGAAGAAAACAGTAACGGAGCTGTTAAGATACTGCGAGAGGCAGATAAATTGTTGGTAACGGTTGTACCGCTGACCGAATAGCTTTGTAAACGGGCATTGTATGCGGAAATATCAACGCCGTTTATTGTCATTTCGTTAAGCATTTTATCTGTCCTCCCATGCAAGTTCTTCAGAAACATACGGCGTGAGTGCCACAGCTGTTTCTCGACCGTCAATATTAATTGAGGTGTGAATATCGCCTTTAAGGTTGTACTTACGCTCGTTATCCTCGCTCATCAGCTCGACATTGTGGTTGACATCAGCCGTGAATTTGGATCTAAGCATAGCCTGTCCTGCATTAACAGCTGACCTCATCTTAGACACAAGACCGTCAGCTGAAACACCAGCCTGCATACGCTCGGTAAAGGTAGAAGCAACATCATCAGCCTGCTTATACAGATTCGGAGCTTCGTCATCAAGTCCATTCTCACCGCCTTCGAGGGTGTAGGCAAAGATTTTTTTGAATACTTTTGACGGAGAGTGTTCGTCCAACATCCTGCGAACGGTGTTTATAAATCCCCCTGTGATTTCAACCGCCTTGAGATACAAGCTGTTCTTTTTTTCATCAAGTCCTTTAATTGCTCCTTCCATAGACTGAGAATAACTTTCCTTAGTATCCTTTGGCATATTTTTCATTGGTGTAAAGAAAGCATCAACAATTTCTTTGGAGTGTTCACCCGTTTTACCGGTATAGGTTTCATACAAACTTTCCAGTCCTAAAAATCCAGCCAGCTGCTTTTGATAATTATCATCATTCAGGATTTTGGTTTGTTGATTCCTTATTTCGCCTTGCTTTTTGGTGTGCCGAGTATTTTCATCAGTTATCGCTCGGTCTCTTGAATCAAGATATGTTTTATATTTTTGAGCCGCAATTCTATTGTCCTTTTCTTCGGCGAGAAAATCATTTAAATCCCGGTTGTATTCGGCATCAATACTTTCAAGGTTATTTTTATGTGTTGTATTTTCGTCAGCTTCATCTTGATTTAATTTTTTCAAATCTTTGGTTGAATTCTGTAATACATTTGCTCGGTTATAGTAGCCCTTCTGAAGAATACTAATGGTATCACCGCAAACCTTATTAGCTTCATCGACAGCGGCTTTGTAATCCTTGTTGGCTTGTTCTCTTTGCTTGTTGTACCACTCTTCGGTATATTGTTTATCAGTGCCGATAAGTGCTCGTTTCTCGGCAAGCCAATTTGTCCTTTGTTCTTCGGCAGCTTTTATTGTATTATCCCTTGTTTGTTGAGCCGTAGCAGAATACTCTTGCGAATATTGTTCATACTCTTCAAGGCTCATATCGTGGTCAGCAACTAAATCCTTTGCCATATCTTTGGTTACATTTTGATACTGCTGTTGAACTTCTAATTGTTGATCCGCTAATTCTTTTTGCTTAGCAAAAAGATCGTCAAGTCTTTGAATTTCTTCATCGGTAAGTTCTGTACGCTTTTCTTTGGCAGTTCGTGCGATTTCCGTAATTTCTGTCTGCACGCTGTCCATTTTATCAGCAAGCTCTTGCTGTTTATCCTTTGACAAGATAATCGAATCGTTAAACCCATCAAGCACACCGCTTGAACTGTTGACTCCGTCCATAAACTCACTAATCTTATCACCGATACACTCATATGTTTCCGAGAGATTGTCATTTGCGGTTTTTAGCGATTCTTCAGCAGTTACAAGGTCATTTGTGCTTTGCGTTGCATCACCGTTGGCGGCAGAAAATGCAACAATACCGGCTGTCAGTGCTGTTATTCCCGTCAAGATAAGCACAGCCGGATTGAGTGACATTGCCATATTCCACGCATATTGTGCAGCTGTTGCGAGCGTGATTTCACCTGTTAATGCACCGACTGCTATTTGTTTAAGCGTTATAGTGCCAAGTGATGCAGCTTCGGCAAGGCTCTCCGCTGTTACAGATGCGGCATGTGATTTAACGAGAGCTGTGATAGACGAGATGATTTTCCAAGCTTTCCACGCCGTGATTGCTGTAGTAACAATAGGCAAGAGTATATTGAGGTTGTCGGCAATCAAGTCAATAGCTTTTGCAAGCGGTGGTATAACAACCTTTGCAATGTTAGTCATAGTTTTGCCGAGGTTAATCAATATGGTTTTAACTGTATTGATAGCTTTTTTAAGACCGCCATTTTCAAAGGATTTTTTGATAGTGTTAATTGCCTCTTTAACGGGGGCTTGCAGTTCTTTTGGCAGTAACTTAACTAAGTTTTTAGTTAAAGCATCTACGATACTTTTTGCCGCAGACAGTAGATCGGGAGCACGGTCACTTATGCCTTTAACCAATGTTTTTACGATGTTTATAGCCGCTTTAACGAGTTTGTTGGAGTTGTTTGCGATCCCGTTAACAAATGCCTGCAAAAAAGACATTGCGGCATCAATCATCTTCGGAGCGGCTTCAACTGCTTTTGTTGCAAGTTCGCCAAAAATAGAGCCTGCCTCTTCAATCATCTCCGATAATCCGCCTTCGGTAAATGCCTCGGTAAGTCTGCTTACATAGTTCTGAGCCTCTTTTGCGGCATCAGTAAGCGGCTCGGACATACTCTCGTAGATTTCGATGCCCAAGCCTTCAAGCCCTGATTTGAGAATCGTAATCTGTCCCTGCAGATTGTTCTGCATCGTATCAGCCATTTTTTGAGCTGAGCCGTCTGCATTATCAATGTTTTTAACAAGTGTATTAAAATCCTTATCACTCGCATTGATGATAGCAAGCATACCCGACATAGCCTCTTTACCGAAGAGAGTACTTGCGGCGGCTGTTTGTTCTGTTTCGGATAAACCGCTAAACTTTGTTCTAAGTTCTTTGATAACATCAATTAAAGGTAATGCTTCGCCATTTGCATCGGTCATACTTATTTTATATTTTTTCATGACCTCTGCCATTGCATCGGTAGGTGACGCAAGGTTTGACAGAGCAGTTTTTAAGCTTGTACCTGCCATACTGCCCTTAACACTCGCATTAGCCATAAGTCCGAGTGCAACGGACACATCCTCAACACTATAGTGCATCGCACCCGCAAGAGGGGCTACATATTTAAAACTCTCACCGAGCATTGACACATTAGTATTTGCAGAACTTGATGCTTTAGCAAGCACATCGGCAAAATGGGTGCTGTCAGATGCCTTTAAGCCAAATGCAGTAATTGCATCGGTAACAATATCTGATGTTGTCGCAAGATCAAGACCGTCTGCGGCGGCAAGTGACATAATACCGTCAATACCATTGAGCATTGATGTTGTGTTCCAGCCTGCCATAGCCATATATTGTAAAGCCTCAGCAGATTCGGAGGCTGAGAACTTTGTCTTAGCACCCATCTCTTTAGCCTTATCAGTAAGGCTCTGCAAGTCTTTACCGCTTGCACCGCTGATAGCCGAAACCTTAGACATTGCCGCCTCAAAAGACGAGCCGACTGTTGCCGCTGCTGTTGCTCCTGCTCCGAGGGTTGTAGCTATACCGGCAAGCGTTGTTGTTATTGCAGACACACCTGTTTTGGCAAGTCCTTTTAATTTATCAATGCCCTTTTTAAAACCACCGGTATCAATTTTGGTGTCAATTTTAATTGAACCGTCATACGCCAATATCCCACATCCTTTACTGTGAGGTCATCGGCATCCAATGGCTCTACTTGACCTGATTATTTTTTATTGCTTAAAACGATTTCAAATTTCTTTTTACAATTTCGCCCTTTGCAAAATATAAAAATGCCCCTACACCTTGACGATTTGTCAAAGAATATGGGCATTTCGTAACCGCAAAAAGGGCATTTAATTTTTTGTTTGTTTTTCAATTTATCACCTACGATAAATCATATTGATTTTTACTTGTTAATTCAGCATCGTCAAAATTCATCTTCAAAACATCTTTATAGGATTTTTTGGTGAAAACAAATTCTGCATATCCGCCATTTTCACCATTAAATTTGTATGTATGTGTAAATTCAATATAATCATCAAATTCTTCTTCTGTTTCTGCCACCTTTGTGCCTTCGCCTCCGACAATGTCAACAACATCGGAATAGGTTTGTCCTGTATGAATTTCGTCAAACTCAGCCTTGCTTATGCCTGACGGGTCACTTCCACAGGCTGTGCAAGTCAATGCCAACAATGCAATAGTTATAAAGGATAAAATCTTTTTCACAGTTGTACCACCTCAATAAATTTTATATACACATTATACAAAATCTATATAAGTTCGTCAACTGATTTTCCTGATAACAAAGCCTCTTCAATCGCATTATACTTTTCCTGCACCGACTGCGGCAGAGGCAGGGCATAGAGTTTTTTCATTCGCTGATAAAAATTGCGGTCTGCCGTTGACATTTTAGAGGTAATCGGCATACTGCGATAACCTAAAATTTTTGTAAACATACAATCGGCACGCAATGACATAAACAATGCTCTGAATTTCCACCAATGCAAATTTGCATCGTTGAGGTCAATGCCGTACTGCTCTAAAAATGCCGCATAGATATAGCCGTCATCAAAATCGTAATCAAATACAGCTTTATCATTGCCACCGCCTGAATGCTTTTCGGGTGGTTTTCCACAGCGATAAAAGTTTAAAATAGCCTCGACTGTTTCTTCGTTCATCGGGCAAGGTGTTCTGAATACAAGCTTCTGAATTTCTGCGAGTACTTCGGCTGAAATTGTATCGTCAATTTGCTCGGTGAGGATAAGCTCAAACTTAATCCATACCCTAAAATCAGTATTTATTTTATATTCCACACCCGACACGGTTATTGTATCGGGTGTTTTGTCACAAAGCAGATTCATTACTTTGTCGCCGGTTTAAGTGTCTTTTTGTAATGATTGTACTGCTTATGCCTTTTGCCCCTGTGGTTGTTGTTCATTGCAATTGCTCTGCTTTTATACCTACTACCGAGCTTTGAGCTGAGAGCATTAACAGCCTTGATGACATCCTCGTAGGCATTGATACAGGTTGTAAGGTTTACGGTTTCGCCGAAAACCTTTTTAGCTGTCCCGTCACCAAAAACCTCATCAAAAAAGTTAAAAACAGCCGTACACTGAGCACGGATAAGCTCTGACTGGCGTTTGCCCTCGGGCTGTAAATCATTCATTGCCTTTGCCACATTATCGTGAGCGTGTTCGTAACGCTCCATAACGAGTGCATCGGCAACATCAATGTCAGGTAAATTTACACTGTTAATAACCATATTTATGCTACCTCCGTAGTTGCTGTAAATGTTTTTGTCGCTGTGTCAAAAGTACCCTCAACAGGATCTCCTTTTGCAAGGAAATTGCCACTGCAGCCCATTTCTCCGTCATCATTTGTAAAACTTGCAACCTCAACCGCAACACGGATTTTGCGTGCATGATATGTGGTCTTGTTACTGCCGCCTTCAACAGGCTGGTCAAGGTCAACGATAGCATAATCTGTTTCGGCATCAGCTCCCACAAGCTGTTTCTCACCAATATTGATGATGTAATTGATAGCATCCTGCTCTCTGATCTGGTCAACATCAAACGCTGTTGTCCAATCGTAACCGCTGATTGATTTTGTTGCAGATTTGTCGCAGACATACTTACGGCTCTTAGTCTGAGCCGCAGGTGACTCATCAAGAGTTTTTGCACCTACACCGAGGAGCGAAAAATTCGGTGACTTGTTTGTGCCGCCGCAGTCAAGATAATTCGCCTGCATACGCCTCTGTCTGATTACTTCACTCATTATTTTTTACCTCCAATTGTTTTTGTATATTTAAGTTGGCACTGTATTTGATACCGTGCTGTTTTTGTGTCATTGTCGATTGCATAACCCGATGACAGCACCTTAACAGATAAGGGGGTTAAACCCTCGGGCAATTTCGGCAGTTTGCCGTTTAAGTCCTGTTCTGCAATCCACTCTTGTAATCTTTCATAAAATTCAAGATTTGCCATATTGATTGATTCATCAGGACTGTAGTTTTCTCTACTTGCAAAGATAAAGAGGTACTGGCATTTAGCAGAGCTGTTAATGTACTGCTTTAGTACAGTTTTGCACGGCACAACCTCAATGCTGTACTGTTCGGGGTCTTCGCCGAGATAGTCAACATTAAGGTCATTATCAACCTCTAATACATCGCAATCGGCAAACCACCTAAACAATGATTTAATTATTGATTCGTCCATTATTTGCCTCCGCTTTTTTCTTTGGCGGTTTTTAAAATATCATCCAAATGGTCGGCTTTCATTCGCTCAAACCAAAACTTGCCTCTCAAGCCACCGCTTGCTGTACCTTGTTTACCTCTGCCTGCATTAAGGTAGTAATTGCTATGTGCATATACAATATCGTACATTACCTCACCACTACCTATCTTTGTGCCACGGATACCGCTCTTGATAAGATTGCCGGTTTTAAAAGGTACATATGGAGTAGAACGGCGAAGGACTTCGCTGTCCACGACCTTTTGTACATTGCCGTTTTGCTCAAGTCCACGGTCTTTAAGCATAGTTTCGGTAGTATTAAAAAGCAGTTTAATAATCATTTAACCACCAATTTAATATGCTTTGAAAAAGCACTTGCCGACAGATTTTCGGTGACCTGCGTAATCTGCTGACCGCCTGCGTCAAGGATATCTTTAACCGTGATAACATCAAGGTCAAGATGGCCCTTAACGATATAGTCACCTTTTTTGAGGGTATAGCAATTGTCACTCTCATCAAGCGGTAAGGACTTATATGTTGACGGGTCAACATAATGCGAGGACTGCAAAACGCTGTCAGGGATACGGATTACATACTCATCAGATACCGACACATTTTTGTCTGCAACGATAACCTGATCCCTGCCATGGTAATTAACTCCGTCCAAAACAGTTGCAAACCAAAAGGTTTCACGACCCTGCTTTTTAGAGCAAAACACGGTAATGCGTGTGTTGTTTGTGAGCATTATCGCACCCCCTGATATAAAAGACCAGTACCGCTTAATTCCTGTTTGATAGCTTTGTACATTGCTCTTTTCTCACGGTCTGCAAGCTCATCGGCATTGTAATCTTTGTATGTAACGCTGTAACCGTCCGTGGATTCGGACTTAATACCTTGAGGGATATTTGCCACACCTTCACGAATTTCGGCAACCGCCTCAGCGGCGGCACAGACTGCATTCTTTACCTGTTCCGTCACTTCGGGAATTTCCCCCATAATAACATAGTTTAAAAAGCGTTCCGCTTTGCGTACACAGCGATTGAATTCTTCGGCGGTTAAATCACCGCCGAAAGAATCCTTGTAATAAGCATAATCCGCATACATTTTTAAGATACCTTAATGTTACGGAAAACACCGCACTTTGTTGTGTTTTTGAGAGCAACAGCGGCAATCATTTCAACCTCAGCCTTTTTAACCGCACCGGGGGCAGTAAGGTCAGGCATATATGTTTTGATGATTGACGAACCGCTGAGGGAAACACCGTGAAAAGCATCAAGACCAAGCTGTACCGCATAAAGGTCGGTAAGACCTGTCACCTTTGAGCTTGATGCACCTGTTTCGTAAATCGGCACACAAGGTGCTGTTTTAGATCCGTCAAAGTAGTTGCCCATATCGTAAAAAATAATATTGTCATAACCCTGAGCAGTTTTACCGAAAGCATCCTCGGCTCTTGTGAGATAGCCTGCACGCTGAGCTACGCTCTTGAGTTTGGCAATCAGCTTGCTGTTGCCGAGAAGAAATGTAGGCTTGCCGTCAATGCCGCCGATAAACTCATTAAGCATGTCAATCATTGTCTGATAATTGCTTGTAAGATTTGCAGTTGTCGAAAGATCAACTACCGTCTTATCAGATCCTGCATTGTACTCAGTGCCTGTGCCCTTGAGGAGAGTTGTAAGACCGTCAAAATCAACCGCCTTGTCAGTTTTTGAACCGTTGATACAGCAGTTCTGAAAATGGTTCTTCGTGGCAATTGTCATCTGTTCAAGCTGGAACGCAATCTCGTTTGTGGTTGCCTCCTGCACAACACGGTCAACTTCGCTTGCTCCGCCGAAGATTTTAAGGTCAACGCTCTTTTTGATTCTCTTGGCTTCATTCGCTGTGTACTCGCTGTTAATTGCTCTGCCTGCCGCTGTTGACGGTGTCTGCAACTGTAAATAACCGTATGTCATGGTTGAGCCACCGACACCCGGTGAAACGCAATCATCAAAAGTAAGCTCATCCATAAACTGTGAGCCACGGCGGAGAGTATCAATAACCTCCTGTGTCACCTTGTCGGCTCTGCCGACGCTTGCTTCTGCTAATGTAATAGGCATTTTGTTTCCTCCTTATTTCTTGTAAAAATCTTCAACAGCGGATTTAATGTTAGAGCCTGATTTTGCTTTTGCTCCGCCTGTGGGTCCGCCGAGGTCAAGTTTCTTTTTGGGTTCTTCCTCTGATTTAAAGAGAAAAGGCTTTGACTGTTTGAGTTCCGCAAGCTGTTCATCAAGTCCTGTGATACTGCCGTCCTCAGCCTGAGAAACTTTTGACATATCAATGTTAGCCTTTACCGACACAATGTCAGCCGCACCTGCGTTATTGATGGCAGATTCAACCGCCTGCTCAAATTTGTAGTCATTGAGCTTCTTGTCGCCGTCAAGCTGTGCCTGCTTAACCTTATCCTGCCAGTCGGGGTCATAACCCTCAAGATTAGCGTTTGCAGTTTCGAGCTTTTTTGACACATCATCATACTTGTCCTTTTCGACATACTGACCGCCTGCAAGGTTGCCGAGCTTAACATCTGCCGCATTGTTTACCTTTTCGGCAAACTGTTCAAAGGTTAATGCCTAGTCACCAAACAGGGCTTTTAAAATTTCCATTAAGTCCATTTCTTTGCTCCTTTCAAATTATTAGCAATTGTGTGTACTCAAAAATTTGAGCAATATTAAAAGCCCCCGAAATTCGGGAGCTTATAACCATAATCTGTAATTTTCGGGGTAAAAGTAAAAGGGATGTTTCGAACACCCCTTTAATACCCATTTAATACCTTTTTAAATTCGTTTACTTTTGTTTTTATTCAATCAACTATGTAACTCTTTACCTTTTAGCAACAAAAGCTAATACAAGACAAATACGGTACAATTTACAGTTTGCTGATTATATACCGGGAACAAAGTCCTTTATACCTTTAGCAAGTTTGAGAAACGCTGCATAATTGAATTTTCAGTTAAATATTCCAATCCCTTGAGAGTAATGCGGATATTTGTACAATCAACACTGACGTCACCCGAGAGATATTTTGAAGTTCTGACTCCTTTAACATGGCCTGAGTCGGAAAGTATTTCAATATATCTGTTCCAACGCTCCTTGCTTATTTCCTGTCGGTTGTGATCAATCTGAGAAACATCAAAATCAGAATAATCCATAGCAGTTTCGAGTGTACTCAGAATTTTGTATATACACTTAAAATTATCATTCATATACTGTAATCATCCTTAATATTGCACATTCATAAAATTTGTTTTTATTCAAACTCATAAGGTAGTAAAAATACTTGCAAGAGGCAATAAACCGCTTGTAGTTTGAGAATATGAACAATCTAATTAGGGTACAAATTTTACTCGTGGACTGTGAAAAAACAGCATTGCAAAAAACAATAAGGCACATAACCGTTATCACTTTCGGTTATGTGCCTTTTGTAATATAATAAGTTTGTTAAGAATACCACGATTGATTACAGTCCAAAACAAGGAAGATTTCAGTGCGTTAATTCCAAAAGTAAGTTCCACGGTGGAAGTTACTTCGGAAATTAACTATTTACTTTTTTGTTTAAGTTTGCGGTAAATATGAATTGTATAATCCGTTTTATTGTGTTATTATGTAGTAAAATAGTGTGCAACATTGGTGTTTTGAAAAAATTATGTTGCTGAAATTAAACTTGAAATAACTGACGGGTGGCATATGGTTCGCAAAGTTGACAAAACAAAGCTTCTGACTGTTGTCGGGATAATTATATTCCTGTTTGGAGGTGCGGTGAGAATTTTTTCTCATCTTACTTCCTCGGCGGACAATTATATTGAAAATTTTGATGTTATTATCTTTTCGGGGCTTATTATAGGCTGGGGTGTGTCTGTTGCATATCGCATTGTTCAGAAGAATATACGAATCTGCCTTGTGATATCTGCGGCGCTTATGCTCTTGTGGATGGCTCTTCGTGCCATAAAATACAACAGCCCTGCCGACATCAACACATACGGACGGTATCTTTGGTATTCATATTACATAGCAATGGTGTTTTTGCCGCTTATGATGTTTTTTGCAATGCTGAATATCGGTGAGCCCGAAAATACAAATAACCGAAAATATCTTTTGATTATCCCTGCCGCCGTTCTTGTACTGCTTGTTATGACGAACGATTTTCATCAGCTTGCTTTTGTATTTGAACCCGATTTTCACAATTGGAACAAACAATACAGTTACGGTCCTGTTTACTATGTAATTGCAGTGTGGATTTTTATACTTGTACTTTCGTCAATTGTGCTTTCAATAAATCGATGCAGAATTTCCGCAACACGCAAAAAGCTGTGGATTCCGATTGTAATAATTCTTGTTGCAATAATTTACACACTCTGGAATAATCTTAATCACGGATATTCGGGACTTAGAATTTACAATGTTCCCGAGGTGTTCTGTTTTGCCTCAATTGCTCTATGGGAAAGCCTTATTCAGATAGGTCTTGTGCCGTCAAATACGGGTTACGGCGATTTTTTCAATGCGTCAAATCTTAACACTCTCATATTTGACAATGAGGGCAATGTGAAATACCGCTCAAAAAACGCAACAAATGTTTCAAAAGATGTTGTTCTGCAAAACGGTAACAGTGTTGTGATTGATGAAAATATAATTCTTAAAAAGCATAATATAAAAGGTGGTAAGGTAGTTTGGACGGAAGATATATCGGCAATTAACCGAATTAACAGAGAACTTTCGGAAGTAAAAGAGCAGATTTCGGAATACAATGTAATCTTAAAATCAGAGGCAGAGCTGAAAAAACGAAGAGCGGCAGTAACCGAACAGAACAAGCTCTATGACAGTATAACCGAATTTATCCGTCCTCAGCTTTGCGACCTTGAAAATATACTCAAAAATATTGAAAATAACAGCGGAGATATTTCGGTTAATTATGCCGGTGCCTGTGTTGTTAATGTCTACATCAAGAGAATAAGCAATCTGCTCATTATGGCAAAAAGCAGAAAAATGCTGAATGCTTTTGAGCTTGAAAACAGTATCCGAGAACTTGCCGAGTACATTTCTGTATACGGAATTTCGTGTTCGTTTTTCAGTAATGTTTCGGGAGAAATTTCAGCCGAAAAAACGATTGCACTTTTTAAATTCATCGGGATTTTTATAAGGCATATAATGAACTGCACAGATGCGTTGCTGTTTAATTTAAAAGTCCATGACAGATTTATTGATTTAAAAATCAACTGTGACAGTAAAAATGAAATGAAAATTCCCGATGATTTACTTGACGATATTACAAAACTCGGCGGAAATGTCACCACGGAATATGACGCCGACACGCTGTTTGTGTTTGTTCGTATGCAAAGCGGAGGTGATGACATATGACACCCATCCTTGAAATGCGTTCGTTTGTTTGTGTTATATTGATGAGTGTGCAATTTGTTGTTGCCTGTGCGGCAATATACAACGCAACGCAATCTTTTCTTTATAAAATCAGGTTGTGGAAACCGATTTCAGCGGTTATAATTGCAGTAATCTCTTTGACAATGTTTTTGGTAAGCACTCATGTCTTGAGTAAAATATATTATGATAACCAAATTAATAAAATAATCAATGATTGTAAAGTAATTGGTTCTATTGATGAAATGAGTTCTTATTATCCCGAATTCACTCA
>ENA-OPCT01000543-OPCT01000543.1-human-gut-metagenome-genome-assembly--contig:-NODE-543-length-19768-cov-3.032669_pt1 | contig 19768 bp, 18 predicted proteins | sample MGYA00241572_ERZ501495 | MGnify/ENA primary metagenome ERZ501495 (study PRJEB25962, sample SAMEA2042580) | human gut metagenome | biome: human gut; feature: human-associated habitat; material: faeces... | reverse complement strand
GTCGGGCGTGGCGTACATGCCGTTCGCCGCGAGTTCGTAGTAGGCCGGGGCGTAGGTCGAGTCGTTGCGGATCGCCTCGAGGAACAGCTCCCGGGCGCGCACCGAGTCTCCGGCGATGGCATTCTGCTTGACGCCTTCGGTGTAGAGCCATACGCTGCGCAGCGAATCGGGGTATTCGGGCGCCGCCGAGGGACCCTTTCCCGTGACGAACGCCGCGGAGAAGAGCAGAAGGCAGAGGACCGTTGTCGCTGTGAGGCGTTTCATGGGCGTCAGGGGGTTTAGAGCGCTTCGTCGAACTGGTGGAGGAACCGCACGTCGTTTTCGAAATAGAGACGCAGGTCCTTCACGCCGTACTTGAGCATGGCGATGCGTTCAATACCCATGCCGAAGGCCAAAACCACAGAATACATACGAAAACTTCAGTTATAGCAAGGTCAATATAATGTCGCAATGAGGCGTGTGCTTCTTCATGCCAGACAATGTATCTGTTGCAATCCAGTGCAATGTCATCTTCAGAAACCACAATCTTTCCCATCCAGCTAAATGAAGGGGTTTTCTCTCTGCTTATGTATAGACGTTTCCCATTTTGTGTAACACTCTTCTTGCTCCTTGTAATAATTCTTTTTATGTGCAAGATAGTAGATGCGTTCTTCACGCAAATACATGCTACGCCGGTAAAGTATAGTGCCAAAATTATTTCAGCAGTAGAAAGTCTTAAGAAAGTATTTCTGTTGTGCATTGTCGGTTTTACAACTATGTTGTTCAGCAATGCTGTTGCTTCTTGCGTTCTGTCTAAGACTGTTTCAGTTACGTTCATTCCTGTGAGGTCCCAGCTTATTGCGGGCAAGAGAAGTGAGGCCACTATCGATATTAGCAGTATAAAACGGTTGGTTCTGTGAAACGTTTCGTTCCTGAGAATAAATTTGTACATTACCGCGAATACTGTTGAACATAGACACGTCTTAATCAGATATAGCAAGATTGTTATTTCCATGAAAATCTAGTTGTAAAGGTTAGACTTATTTACCTTCCTCAACCTTACGGATGAGTTCCTTCAGCTCGTCGATAGATATGTCCTCTTCTTCCCTATTTTCGAACAGTACCCCGTTGGTCCAAAAAAAAACCCTTAATTTCCTCTTCTTTTGCAGTGTGCCTTTTTCTAATGTTTTCCATATCTTGATTGTCTTAAGATCATTTGCATTTGCAAATAACGATATTTTGTAGTTTATAAACTAATGAGTTTAGTTAAATAATGCTGCGTGTTATCCTTTTTTTCTGGTTGTGCGCTTGTAGGACCAATTGATACGTTTTATTCTGCTATATATGATTTTATTTGTTCTTCCAATATATAAACTGTGATGTTTTAATGGGCTACATTGCAAGTCGGAAATTTGTATAGATATTGTTTTTTATACTAGTATTGTCGAATACAATATTGTTTAAGCTTGTTATTTATGCCTACTTAAAACTTCATTGATAGGATTTAGTGTAATGTGCTGATGTTTGGCTGTGGCAGTATGATTTAAATACTGGTTATGCATATAAAAAACAGGTACATGCACTTTTGTTGGAAATGTGCATGTACCTGTGTCAAAAGTATTAAGTCATTATATCAATTGTGTACGAGTGTACCGATGTTTTCTCCATCCATAACCTTCTTGAGGTTTCCGTAGATGTCCATGTTGAATACATAGATCGGCAGATCGTTTTCCTTGCACATGGTAGTAGCTGTCAGGTCCATAACCTTCAGGCCCTTGTTGTATATTTCGTCGTAGGTTATTTCGCTGAACTTTGTAGCTGTTGGATCTTTTTCCGGATCTGCAGTATATACGCCGTCAACACGTGTTCCCTTCAGCATAACGTCAGCTTCTATTTCAATGCCTCTGAGCGATGAGCCTGTGTCGGTGGTGAAGTAAGGGTTGCCTGTTCCTGCAGACATGATGACCACTTCGCCGTTTTCCATCGCTTCGATGGCTTTCCATTTTGTGTAGAATTCACCGATAGGTTCCATACGGATGGCTGTAAGTACGCGGCTTTTGCATCCGATTGCTCCTAGTGCCGAACTGAGGCCCAGGCTATTGATGACAGTTGCACACATACCCATCTGGTCGCCTTTGACTCTGTCGAAGCCTTTTCCTGCGCCGCTGAGTCCGCGGAATATGTTTCCTCCACCGATTACTATACCTATCTGTACACCCATGTCGTGTACTTCCTTTATCTGCTGTGCATATTCGTTGAGACGTTTTGTGTCGATGCCGTATTTCTGTTCTCCCATGAGGCTCTCGCCACTGAGCTTAAGCAGTATTCTTTTGAATTTTGCCATAATGAATTGGATCTGTTATAGTGAATATTTTCTTAATTTAAGGCTCATTTTGAGTCTGTTGGAGCAAAATTAGTCAAACTTTATGACAATGCAAAACAGGGAAAGAGCTTTTCGGCAGTTTTGCGGTTGTGCTTTGTTTGTCAGTCTATAAGCAAGCCGGATGCATGACGAAAAGGTGTTGTGCATCCGGCTTGTTGTTCTGTTGCTAATCTTCCATGATCCATGTGTCCTTGAAACCGCATCCATAAGGAGTGTTGACGGTTCTGGAGTCTGCGTCCCTGGTGAATCTGGTCAGCGCACCCTTCCATACGACAGGTTCTTTACCGTTTATGACGAATGCTCTCATGTCGGATCGTCTGCGGGCTATAGTTCCGTCTTCCCAGATGTCCAGCTTCTTGAAATCAACCATGTCTTCGGCAATCCATCTGCTAGGTTCTTTTCGTATGAGTCTCTGCAGCTCTTCCACTTTTGCCGTGCTCAGGTTGCATCCGTATATACCTCCGTATCCGCCTACCATAGTGTTGTCCTTGATGACCAGTTTGCTAATGTTGTCAAGAATGTAGTTTATGTCTTCGCTGTAGTACGGCAGATAGCTGTTGACGTTTGGAATGATAGGGTCTTCATTCAGATAATATCTTATCATTTTCGGGATGAAATAGTAGATGCTCTTGTCGTCTGCCACCCCATTGCCCACAGCATTGATAAGAGATACATTTCCTTTGCTGTATGATTCCATTATGTTTGGAACTCCCAGTACGGATGAGGCTTTGAACATGTTAGGATCGATATATTCGTCGTTGACTCTTCTGTATATGCATCCTACACGTTTCTTCTCATTGTAGAGTCCCGAATAATAGACGCAGTTGTCTTCGATTATCAGGTCGCCAGGGAATGCCAGCGTAGCTCCTGTCTTGTATGCCAGGAACGAATGTTCGTAAAATGTAGGGTTGTCTCTGCCGGGTGTGAGCACAACAGCTTCGCCTCTTCCGTTGCACATTTCGTCCATCATGTTCTTGAGAAGATCGAGATAGTTGCGGTTGTCTACCACTTTGTTCCTCTTGTAGATTTCAGGACAAACTTTTTCTGTGACAGTTCTTGCAATCATCGGGTAGGAGACTCCAGAAGGAAGGCGCAGTTTGTCTTCCAGAATATACCAGTCGCCTTTTGAGTCTTGTGCCAAGTCTATTCCTGCGATGTGTGTATATACTCCGTGTACGGGGTCGATGCCTTCGCATTCAGGCATATAGCCTTTTGAAGAATATATCAATTCTTCTGGTATTATTTTGTCTTTGACAATATGTTTGTCGTGATATACATCCCATAAGAATTTGTTAAGGACATAACTTCTCTGTTTCAGTCCTTTCTCGATGTGTTCCCATTCTTTTTTTGAGATAATGTGCGGTATCGGGTCGTACGGCTCTTGCTGTTCCTTGAACGCACCTTTATAGTGGACGCCGAACTTGACGCCGAATCTCTTCATCCACTTGTTCATAGTGTCTTTGCATGCAGACAGCTCGTAATCCTTTATATTGTTCATGGTATCAAAGTTTTTTGTTGAGTTTTCCAATGGCTCTAAAGTTACATTTTTTTTGTTGAAATGTAAAAGGGAATGCAATTATTTTAAAACGCATTCCCTTTTTGTAAATTTTATGTTTGTTTTAGATAGTAGGCGTACCGGTACTTTGCATTGTCTGCATACTATTTTAAGTCGGCTTTATGAAAGTTTTCAGCCGTTGTTTCTGTTCTTGCTTCTCTGCGCAAGATTATTTGCCGGTACGGTGTAAAATTTGTGTCGGCTGATAATAAAATGCCCCGGCGCATTTTGATTTGCACCGGGGCGTTTATCGCTGAACTTGTCAGTTCGTGTATTTTATTATTTTCTCTGTCCGAGCTTGTCGTCCATGAACAACATGCTGCCTTCGTCCTTGCATTTTCTGATTTTTTCTGCAATGTTGAGAGCTGTAGCTTCTTCTTCAACCTGCTCGCGTACATAACCCCACAAGAAATCCTGTGATGCTTTGTCCTTTTCTTCAGAAGCAACATTTACAAGATCGTCGATCAGCTTAGATACGTGGCATTCATGCTTGTATACACCGTCAAATACATCCTGAACGCTTTCCCATGTCTGAGGAACAACGTCTATCTTGTCGACTTTTGCAGTTCCGCCTCTCTTGATTACGTAGTCAGCCAAGTCGTAAGCATGCTGAAGTTCTTCCTGAGATTGCTTTTTCATCCACTCTGCCATTCCGTCGAATCCCTGTACCTTAAGATAGAATGACATGGAAAGATAGAGGTTTGATGACCACATTTCTGCTGTAATCTGAACGTTGATGGCGTTTTGAAGTTTTTCCGAAATCATAATTCTGAATGTTTTAAAAGTTGTTTGTATGTATTTTCTGGCATACATGCAAAGTATGTGCCGTATGTCCAGTTTGTCATATTTCGATATTTGAGCCTGCCAATGTTTTTATATGTGCCATATTGTCAATGTTCCGAGCGCTCACGGTTGGATTTCTGCGCGCTCGGAATTTTCGTCGCGAGCGCTCATCTTTTTGCCGATTCTTAAAAGACTGGCATGATTAAGCTTCTTGGCGGTTGTTCTTCTGCACGTCAAGTGTGCGTTTGTGGTTCAATCGCAGCAATCTTTCTTTTTCTGTATGCCCTGTTTGAAGAATTCCTTGAATAGTTTCTTCGCTGTTTTCCAGTTCTCCTGATTGATGCAGTATCTTACCTTTGGAGCTTCGATTTCGCCTTGTATCAGTCCTGCGTCTTTAAGTTCCTTCAAGTGCTGAGACACAGTGGCCTTGGCGATAGGCAGTTCTTCATGGATGTCGCCGAAATAACATGATTCTTGTTCTGCCAGAAAATCGAGTATGGCTATTCTTGCAGGATGGCCCATGGCTTTTGCATATCTTGCCATTTCCTCTTGCCGTCCGCTGTATTTCTTCTTGTAATCCATATTTTTGTCTGATTTTTATTATGTTTACGAAAGTACGAATAATTTCTGTATTGTCAAAAATGACATAGGCGATTTGGATTTATTATATTTGCAACCGTATGGGTAAAAAGAATTTTATTTTGATATTTGTCCTGATGATGACGGCATTCGCGGAAGTGTCGGCTCAGAATACGTACGAGGAGTGTATTTCTGCAGGACAAAAGGCCACTTCGGCTGATAGTCTGGAGCAGGCTGAGAAGTTTTTCAGAAAGGCTCTGGCCCTTTCGCCTTCGGATTATCGTAATGCGCTGGTCTTTACTGATCTGGGACGCGTTCAAGAACGTATGGGACATGACAAGGACGCCGTGGAATCGTATACCATGGCATTGAACTCTGCTCCGCTTTCTGTTCCGATACTAATGGCGCGCGCCAATCTGTATCTTCGTATCGGAAATTTCAACAGTGCGTATGTGGACTACTGCAGTGTCATAGATGTCGATCCAAACAATATCGAGGCTCTGATGTTCAGAGCTTATGCATGTATGGAACGGCGTGACTATAATTCTGCCAAGATGGATTATGAGAAGGTTATAGCAAAGGAACCTGACAATTATACAGCCAGATTGGGACTGGCGGTTCTCCTTCAGAAAATGAATCGCCTGAACGAAGCTTTGGAGAAAATGGAACTGCTTGTCAATCAGTATCCTGACAAGGCGGAACTGTATTCCGTGAAAGCTGATATGGAGGTAGAAAAGAAATTGCCGGAGTTGGCGATAATGGACCTCAGCAAGGCTGTTGAGCTTGATCCGAAGAACCGCAATTATGTTCTGGCACGTGCGTATCTGTATTTGGAGCAGGGCAAGAAAAGGCTTGCCAGGCAGGATTTTGAGCGTGCAATAGAACTTGGTGTCGACCGTGGCTCTTTGTCTGAAGAGTTCAAGGCTTTGAAATGAATTCCAAGCCGGTCAATGTGCAGGCTCAGCAGATAACTGTGCAATCTTACACCTTATAATATATAAAAATACGTTTTTTCTTGTATGTTAGTATGAAATAATGTATTTTTGCACTGAAATGGATGGAGGGGGCTTGTAAGTCTCCTCCTTTTTGTAACCGCTTTAACAGTATGATAGACAAAGAAAAAGTAAAGGGGCTGGTCGGTGAATGGCTGAACGGCAAAGAGTATTTTCTGGTAGACGTTGAAGTCGACAAGCAGAACAGAATCGTAGTTGAAATAGACCATAAGGATGGTGTCTGGATTGAAGACTGCTGTGAACTCAGCAAATATATCGAATCCGGACTTGACCGCGATGTCGAGGATTATGAACTCGAGGTCGGTTCTGCAGGTATAGGACAGCCGTTCAAGGTGGTCCAGCAGTTTATCAACCACATAGGCGGTGAAGTGGATGTCCTTCCTACCGACGGCAAGCATTTTGAAGCTTTGCTGAAAGAAGCCGATGAGTCAGGATTTACAGTGACTGTCAAGGAAAAGGTGAAGGTGGAAGGAAAGAAACGTCCGCAGATACAGGAAGTGGACAAACATTTCGGCTATGGCGACGTCAAATGGGTGAAGGCCGTCATAGATTTCAAGTGAGAAATAAATAAACAAATATAGAAATGGCTAAGAAAAAGGATGAACAGATAAACCTGATAGACACATTTCAGGAGTTCAAGGAAACAAAGAATATTGACAGAACAACGCTCGTGAGCGTACTTGAAGATTCGTTCAGAAGTGTCCTGCAGAAAATGTTCGGTTCTGATGAAAATTTTGATGTCATCGTGAATCCGGATAAGGGCGACTTTGAAATCTACCGCAACCGTAAGGTCGTTGCAGACGATGAGGTCAAGGACAGCAATACTGAAATTAGTCTTACAGATGCTCAGAAGATTGATGCTGACTATGAAATCGGCGAGGAGGTCAGTGAGAACGTCAACTTTACAGATTTCGGACGCAGAGCCATATTGAACCTTCGTCAGACAATGGCTTCAAAGATTCTCGAACTCGAGCACGACAATCTTTACAACAAATATGCTGATAAGGTCGGAACAATCATTAGTGCCGAAGTTTATCAGATATGGAAGCGCGAGACTTTGCTTCTTGACGATGAAGGCAACGAATTGCTCCTGCCTAAGACTGAACAGATTCCTTCAGACTTTTTCCGCAAGGGAGAAACTGCAAGAGCTGTCGTGTTGAGAGTTGACAATCTCAACAACAATCCTAAGATTATTCTGAGCCGTACAGCACCGGAGTTCCTTCAGAGACTGTTGGAGCAGGAAGTTCCTGAAATCAACGACGGACTCATTACAATCAGAAAGATTGCACGTATACCAGGTGAGAGAGCCAAGATTGCTGTGGAGAGCTACAATGAAAGAATTGACCCGGTAGGTGCATGTGTAGGTGTAAAGGGCAGCCGTATACACGGCATCGTGAGAGAGCTCAGAAATGAAAACATCGATGTTATCAACTATACAAGCAACATGAAGCTTTTCATTCAGAGAGCTTTGAGCCCTGCGAAGATAACTTCCATCGTGCTGAATGAGGAAGAGCGCAAGGCTGAGGTTTATCTGCAGCCTGATCAGGTATCGCTTGCCATTGGTAAGAACGGTTACAACATCAAGCTCGCCAGCATGCTGACAGAATATACCATCGATGTATTCCGCGAGGTCGACGACCGCGAACAGGATGAAGAGGACATCTACCTCGATGAGTTCAAAGACGAAATCGACGGCTGGATAATCGATTCCATCAAGTCTATTGGTCTGGAAACAGCGAAGAGCGTGCTCAATGCTCCGCGCGAAATGCTTATCGAGAAGGCTGACCTGGAGGAGAATACTGTTGACGACGTGTTGAGAATACTCAAGGCAGAATTCGAGGAATAAGATAATGGACGAGTAGAAAGAGAGTTTCTGTGGATAGTGAGTGGTTATGTTCGTGCTTTGGCGGTAACCGTTTTGCTATTCTTACGCTGGGGCTCCGGCGGTCTGCGAAAGCGGCCAGCAATCTGTGATTGGAAAAGTCTTGGATGTTGCAATGCCGGGATATTGTATGATCATTCACTATTTAATATTCACTAAACGATATATATGGCAGTAAGACTGAATAAAGCTTTAAAAGAACTCAATGTAGGAATCAACACCGTGGCTGAATTCCTGCAGAAGAAGGGACTGGCTCTTGAAGATGCCAGCCCCAACGCAAAGATCACGGATGAACAGTACAACCTGCTCATGGGTGCCTTCGGAGCAGATAAGAATATCCATGACGAAACGAAAATGGATATAAAGAAACGCAAGGAAAAAGAGAAACAAGAAAGAGAAGAACGTAGAGAGAAGGAAAAAGAAAAGCAGAGACAGGAGATATTCCGCGTGAGCAGTGAGAAAAAACCGCAAATTAAGGTTCTAGGAAAAATTGACACCCGTCCGGTAAAAGATAACGGCAATGATGTTGATGAGAAACCTGCCGTACAGCAAGCGAATACACCGACAGAAGTGACTGAAGCTTCTGCTGAAAAGTCTCAGGCTAAAGAAATCACTGAAAAGCCTGTGGAGAACAAGAATTTGGAAGAAAAGAAATCACAGCAGGAAAACAAGCCTGCAGGAGAAATGCGCATCAGTGCTGAGAAGGACGGTGCAGCCAAGAATAATAATGAAGAAAAAACTGCATCGGCGAAATCGCCTGAAGTTGACAAGGATGGCATTTACAGAATGCCTACACCGGATGCAGGAGTACAGTTCAAGCAGGTTGGATTTATAGACCTGTCGAATATAAATTCTAAAACTCGTCCTGACAGAAAGAGCAAGGCCGAGACGCAGAAGGAGCGAGATGAAAAGGAACGACTGAGACAGGAAGCAAAGGCTAAATACAAGGAGTCGCTGCTTAAGGAAATGTCGGGAAAAGGCGCTGATGCCAATAGTGAGGCCGGCAAGAAAAAGAAGCGCGTAAGAATAAATAAGGAACGAGTTGATGTCACTGCTCCTGTTGGACAGAACGGAGCAAAGGGACAAGGCAAGGGACAGCCTCAGGGTAATCAGCCTAAGGGCGGACAGCGTCCGAATGCCAAGAATCAGGCTAAAGCCGGAAAGAACGGCAAGCGTCCTGCTGTGCAGAAGCAGGAACTTACCGACGAGGAAGTTGCTAAGCAGGTTAAGGAGACTCTTGCAAGACTCACAACCAAGCAGACTAAGAATGCTGCCAAGTACAGAAAGGAAAAGCGTGATGCTGTGCACAAGCACATGCACGAGCAGGAAAGTATGGAAGCAGCGGAAAGCAAGGTGCTCAAGATTACTGAATTCGTTACAGCCAACGAACTTGCGAGCATGATGAATGTTCCGGTGACTGAGGTCATAAGCACTTGCATGTCTATCGGAATAATGGTTTCAATAAACCAGCGTCTTGATGCAGAAACAATCAATCTCGTTGCAGAGGAATTCGGATTCACAACTTCGTATGTAAGTTCAGATGTTTCAAATGCTATTGAGGAAGAAGAGGACCGTGAAGAAGATCTCGTACCACGTGCACCTATCATTACTGTCATGGGACACGTCGATCACGGAAAGACTTCGCTTCTTGACTATATACGTAAGACGAATGTGATTGCCGGCGAGGCCGGAGGTATTACGCAGCACATCGGTGCATACAACGTAAAACTGGCTGACGGAAAAAAAATCACATTCCTTGATACTCCTGGACACGAAGCGTTTACTGCGATGCGTGCACGTGGAGCAAAAGTGACAGATATTGCAATCATCATCATTGCGGCCGATGATAACGTCATGCCGCAGACAAAAGAGGCTATCAATCATGCTGTTGCAGCAAATGTCCCTATGGTATTTGCAATAAATAAGGTTGATAAACCAGGAGCAAATCCTGAAAAGATTAAGGAAGAGCTGGCTGCTATGAACTTCCTTGTGGAAGATTGGGGCGGTAAGTACCAGAGTCAGGATATCTCTGCAAAGAAAGGTGAAGGAGTCAAGGAATTGATGGAAAAGGTTCTCCTTGAGGCTGAAATGCTTGATTTGAAAGCTAATCCAAACCGTAAGGCAACTGGTTCTATCATTGAATCATCTCTTGACAAGGGACGCGGATATGTTGCAACAGTTCTCGTGCAGAACGGAACACTTCATCAGGGTGATATCGTGCTCGCAGGAACAAATTACGGAAAGATCAAAGCTATGTTCAATGAGCGCGGACAGCGCATCAAGCAGGCTCTTCCTGCAGAACCGGCATTGATTCTCGGTCTGAACGGTGCTCCTACAGCCGGTGATACTTTCCACGTAATGTCTACAGAACAGGAGGCTAGGGAAATTGCCAACAAGCGCGAGCAGCTGCAGCGCGAGCAGGGCTTGAGAACTCAGAAGATGCTTACACTTGATGAAGTCGGACGACGCATAGCTCTCGGCGGATTCCAGGAGTTGAACATCATCGTGAAGGGTGACGTGGACGGATCTATAGAGGCTTTGAGCGACTCGTTGATAAAGCTTTCTACAGAAAAGATTCAAGTAAATGTCATTCACAAGGCTGTAGGTCAGATTTCTGAAAGCGATGTTTCATTGGCAGAAGCTTCTGATGCTATCATAATCGGATTCCAGGTACGTCCTTCTGCTACAGCACGAAAGATGGCAGAACAGGAAGGCGTTGACATTCGTCTGTATTCAATCATCTATGATGCTATAGAGGAGGTCAAGAGCGCAATGGAAGGTATGCTTGCTCCTGAAATCAAGGAGGAAACAACTGCTACTGTCGAGGTTCGTCAGGTTTACAAGATTACCAAGGTCGGAACTGTTGCAGGTGCATTTGTCCTTGAAGGTAAGGTTCACCGTTCTGATAAGGTACGCGTAATACGTGATGGTATTGTCATCTACACCGGTGCAATAAACGCACTTAAGCGATTCAAGGATGATGTCAAGGAGGTATCTTGCAACTTCGATTGCGGTATTTCTATTGTAAACTACAACGACATCAAGGAAGGTGATATTCTCGAAACGTTTGCCGAGATAGAGGTGAAACAGAAACTTAAATGATATCTTGCATGAGACGGCCTGCTTTCGGCAGGGCGTCTTTGCAGTATATTATATATAATACTAAATTCCGTACGGCGGACATGGCTTTTGGCTGTGTCCTCTGTTTGGTGTTCCGGACATAGCTGACTTCGAGTCCTTTGTCTGTGAAATAAATACATTTAATATGGTCGTTTTGATAATTGTGATTTTGGCCTTAGGTGCAATTATGGGATGGACCCAAGGAGCATTGAAGCAGATTGCACATCTGGCCGGAATAGTGGTGGGACTTTTTGTAGCATGTACAATGTATAGGGAGTTTGCAGAATTGCTTACACCTCATATAGGTACTTCGCAGACCACGTGCCAATTCATTGCATTTGTATTGCTGGTGGTCCTGGTACCTGTTGCTTGCGGAATAGTTGCAACAGTTCTGACTAAGTTCTTGAATATAGTTAATCTAGGTTTCTTGAACAGGATAGCAGGAATGATAATCGGAGCTGTTACTTATTGTGCCTTGTTGTCATTCATTTTCAATATTATGGACTTTATAGAGAGTGAGGGAGGATTCTCGCCGGACAAACTCGGAAAGCGTCCGGAACTTTTCTATTTTGTCAAACATTCTGCTCAGAGAGTAGTTCCAGATGCATTCATCGTGGACGACATGACTGAAATGAATGATGCTGTTGATGCCGGAGAAAAGGTCCATCGTGGATTGATGGATGTGAAATACACTGTGTCTGACGAAAAGGAGTGATGACAGCCGATTCCCTTTAAGCATCACGGGCATTAATGTGTAGAGTGTATTAAAGTTTTTGTGGTAAAAAGTATTGAGACTTCCGTTCTGATACATAAGAAATAATGAGAAATGAGCGAATCGAATGAGTTTGTCAGGAAAGTGGCCGAAGAAAAGTATAAATTCGGCTTCACAACTGATATTCAAACCGAAATTATAGAAAAAGGGCTTGATGAGGACGTCATACGCCTCATTTCCGCAAAAAAGGAGGAACCGCAGTGGCTTTTGGATTTCAGATTGGAATCATATCGTCACTGGTTGACGATGAAACAGCCGTCATGGGGACACTTGAAAATGCCTGAAATTGATTATCAGGCTATATCCTACTATGCAGACCCTACAAAGAAGAAGGAAAACAGCGGGAATGGCGAGATTGATCCGGAGCTGATGAAAACCTTCGACAAGTTGGGTATACCTTTGGAAGAACGTTTGGCATTGAGCGGAACTGCAGTCGATGCTGTCATGGATTCAGTCTCGGTGAAGACAACATTCAAGGAGAAGCTTGCAGAGAAAAATATCATTTTCTGTTCTATAAGCGAGGCTGTGAAGAACTATCCAGACTTGGTGCGCAAGTATTTGGGAAGTGTCGTTCCGCCGAGAGACAACTTTTTTGCAGCGTTGAATTCTGCTGTATTCAGCGACGGATCATTTGTTTATATACCAAAGAATACCAGATGTCCGATGGAGCTGTCTACGTATTTCAGGATCAACGCAAGGAATACCGGACAGTTTGAGCGTACGCTGATTGTCTGCGACGAAGGTTCGTATGTGTCTTATCTTGAGGGATGTACGGCACCTATGCGTGATGAGAACCAGCTTCACGCCGCTATTGTGGAAATTGTGGTGATGGACAATGCAGAAGTGAAATACAGTACCGTGCAGAATTGGTATCCTGGTGATTCCGAAGGCAAGGGTGGTGTCTTGAATCTTGTGACCAAGAGAGGACATCTGAGAGGCGTCAACAGTAAGCTTTCATGGACTCAGGTGGAAACCGGATCGGCCATTACATGGAAATATCCGAGCTGTATATTGAGCGGTGATAATTCGCAGGCGGAATTTTATTCTGTTGCAGTTACCAACAACTATCAGCAGGCTGACACTGGTACGAAAATGATACATATAGGCAAGAATACCCGAAGCACTATCATAAGTAAGGGTATATCTGCCGGCAAAAGCCAGAATTCATATCGCGGTCTGGTGAAGGTCAGTCCTAAGGCTGATGGTGCGAGAAATTACAGTTCTTGCGATTCCCTTCTGCTCGGAAGCGAGTGTGGCGCTCACACTTTCCCTTACATGGATATACATAATAACACTGCTGTTGTGGAGCATGAAGCTACAACATCTAAGATTTCCGAAGACCAGCTGTTCTATTGCAATCAGCGTGGAATATCGACGGAAGAGGCAGTGGGACTTATTGTCAACGGTTACGCAAAGGATGTTATCAACAAGCTTCCGATGGAATTTGCTGTCGAGGCTCAGAAATTATTGTCTGTGTCATTGGAAGGCACAGTGGGATAGCATTAAAGATGCGAATCGTTTACCGCTTTCTATTTAATTTTAAACAACTATGCTAGAAATAAAGGATCTGCATGCCAGCATCAATGGCAAAGAAATATTGAAAGGTGTTGATCTCGTAATCAACGACGGTGAGATACATGCACTGATGGGTACCAACGGTGCGGGAAAAAGTACGTTGAGCAATGTCATTGTTGGAAATCCTGCTTACGAAGTAACAAGCGGTTCAATAATATTCAACGGACAGAACTTGTTGGAAATGAAGCCTGAAGAGAGGGCAAATGCCGGCATATTCATGTCGTTCCAGCAACCGGTGGAGATTCCTGGTGTAAGCATGGTGAATTTCATGCGTGCAGCAGTAAATGCACGTCGTATGGCACTGGGTGAGGAACCGCTTAAATCGACGGATTTCTTGAAACTCATGAGGGAAAAGCGCAAACTGGTTGAAATTGACAGCAAGCTTATAAATCGCTCTGTGAATGAAGGATTCAGTGGCGGTGAGAAAAAACGTAATGAGATTTTCCAGATGGCAATGTTGGAACCTAAATTCTGTATTCTTGACGAAACGGATTCTGGTTTGGACGTCGACGCCTTGAGAATTGTTGCGGAAGGTTTCAACCGTCTCAGAAAATCCGATACCAGCGCAATGGTCATAACTCATTACCAGAGACTTCTGGACTACATTAAGCCAGATGTGGTACATGTGCTCCTTGGAGGACGAATTGTCAAGACTGGCGATTTTAGTCTGGCATTGGAGATTGAGAATAAAGGTTTTGACTGGATAAAAGATGAGGTTGGAGCTTAATTCCTGATTTATGGCAAACAGTGAAAAACAATATATAGACCTTTATAAAGGAAATCGCAATGTCGTTGACGCTCATGGCTCAGTTGTCATGAATGCAGTACGCGATAAGGCTATGGCTGACTTTGAGCGCCTTGGATTTCCTTCTTTGAAGGATGAGAAGTATCGCTATACAGATGTAGATAAGGTCTTCTCTGACGATTATGGATTGAACATTGCTAGATTGGCTTTCCCGGTAAATCCTTATGAAGCCTTCAAGTGCGATGTCCCAAATCTTAGCACTCAGTTGTATTTCATGGAAAATGACATGTTTTATACTGGTGCTTCCGGTGTTCCTGCTTTTGATCAGGGCATATTTGTCGGTTCGCTCAAGCAGGCTTCTGAAATCTATCCGGAACTCGTTGCAAAGTATTATGCTAAAGCTGCAGAAACTTCTTCTGATGCAATAACGGCTTTGAATACAGCGTTTGCACAGGATGGTATGTTCGTATATGTACCAAAGAATGTGAAGCTGTCAAAAACAGTACAGGTTGTCAATATCTTAAGATCTGACGTTGACATGATGGTGAACCGCCGTGTGCTTGTTGTTCTCGAAGAAGGAGCAGAGGCTACATTGCTTTTCTGCGATCATGCGGCTGACAGCGTACGTTTTCTTACAACCCAGGTTGTTGAGGTGTATTGTGGCGACAATTCACATTTGGATATGTATGAGCTTGAAGAAACACATGTCAAATGTTCCCGCTTCAGCAACATGTATGTTCATGCCGGTCGTGATTGCAGTGTAAATCTCAACAACATCACGCTTTACAACGGTCTTACTAGAAATACGACTTGTGTTGCTATGGAAGGCGAAGGCAGTGAAGTTGTGCTCAACGGTTGCGTCATAGCAGATAAGAATCAGCATGTGGACAACAATACGCTGATTGATCATCGTGTGCCTCATTGCACAAGCCGTGAACTTTATAAATATGTACTCGACGATTCTGCAGTAGGTGCTTTTGCCGGAAAAATCCTTGTACGTGAAGGAGCGCAGAAGACATCGTCTCAGGAAACGAATGCAAACTTGTGTGCAACCAACGATGCTCGCATGTACACTCAGCCTATGCTTGAAATATATGCTGACGATGTTAAGTGTGCTCATGGAGCCACAGTCGGCCAATTGGATGAACGCGCAATGTTTTATATGCAGCAGCGAGGCATTTCGCGCGAAGAAGCCCGCATGATGCTTATGTTTGCATTTGTCGGTCAGGTCATCGATGAGATAAAGCTAGAGCCGTTGCGCGACCGTCTGCATCATCTTGTTGAGAAGCGTTTTCGCGGAGAATTGAGCAAGTGCGCAGGATGTGGCTTGTGCAGACCGTGATGCGGATGTTGTTTCAGAAAGGATTCTGAGATAATCATTTCCAGTTGCACGAGCTGTTTGTAGAGTTCCGTTTTTTAGTCTTATTAATTTTGATTCATCATTTTCAATATGTACGATATACAGAAAATACGTGAAGATTTTCCAATCTTGTCCCGTAAGATATACGGCAAACCATTGGTTTATCTTGACAACGGTGCAACTACGCAGAAGCCTCGTTGTGTCGTCGAAGCAATAGTTGATGAATATTATTCGGTAAATGCCAATGTTCATCGAGGAGTGCATTTCCTTTCTCAGCAGGCTACGGAACTACACGAGGCGGCTCGCGAAAAGGTCAGGGCTTTTATTAATGCCAAATCTACCAATGAAATAGTTTTTACGCGTGGTACGACAGAAAGCATAAATCTTCTGGCAACCAGTTTCGGTGAAGCTTTTATCAATGAAGGCGATGAAATAATCGTTTCTGAAATGGAGCATCACTCAAACATCGTACCTTGGCAGATGCTTGCCGAGAGGCGTGGAGCTTCAATACGCGTAATACCTATTGATGATAAGGGAGAACTTTTGTTGGACGAGTATGAGAAACTCTTTACGGAGAAGACGCGTATTGTGTGCGTAACTCATGTATCGAATGTGCTCGGAACAATAAATCCTGTCAAGCGTATCGTTGATATCGCACATCAGCACGGAGTTCCTGTATTGGTAGATGGAGCACAGTCTGCTCCTCACATGAAGATAGACGTTCAGGACATAGGATGTGACTTCTTTGCATTCAGCGGTCATAAGATCTACGGCCCTACTGGAGTTGGTGTCCTTTATGGTAAAGAGGATTTGCTCGATAAGCTTCCTCCTTATCAGGGCGGTGGTGAGATGATTCAGAATGTAAGTTTCGAGAAAACAACATTCAATGAACTTCCTTACAAGTTCGAAGCAGGTACTCCTGACTATGTTGGAACTAACTCTTTGGCCAAGGCTTTGGATTATGTTTCAGCCATAGGCATGGACAATATCTTTGCTTATGAGCACGAACTTACCAGATATGCTACAGAGCAGTTGAGCAACATTGAGGGCATGCGCATCTTCGGACAGTCTGATAATAAAGATGCCGTCATATCTTTCCTTGTCAGAGACATACATCATCTTGACATGGGTACATTGCTAGACCGTCTCGGCATTGCAGTCCGCACCGGTCATCATTGTGCACAGCCCCTCATGACGCACTATGGCATCGAAGGTACAGTGAGAGCCTCATTCGGCATTTACAACACAAAAGAAGAAATAGACGTTCTTGTTGCAGGCATAAAACGTGTGTCAGGAATGTTCTGATCCGGCGACATATAGATTTTGAAAAAATAATAGATTAACGATATAAAGATGGCACAGAAACCAGGTATACCTAAGGGAACGCGCGATTTTTCTCCTTTGGAGATGGCCAAGCGCAATTATATATTCGACACCATAAAGGATGTCTATGCATTGTATGGATTTCAGCAGATTGAGACTCCTGCCATGGAGAACCTCTCAACACTGATGGGCAAGTACGGTGAAGAAGGCGACAAACTGCTTTTCAAGATTCAGAATTCAGGTGATTATTTCAAGGGCATAACAGACGAAGAACTTCTCGGACGCAATTCGGCCAAGCTTGCATCAAAGTTCTGCGAGAAAGGTCTGCGTTACGACCTTACAGTTCCTTTTGCACGTTATGTCGTCATGCACCGTGATGAACTTACACTTCCTTTCAAGCGTTATCAGATTCAGCCTGTGTGGCGTGCCGATCGTCCTCAGAAAGGACGCTACCGTGAGTTCTATCAGTGTGATGCCGATGTTGTAGGCAGCGATTCTCTTCTCAATGAGGTTGAACTCATGCAGATTGTCGATACCGTTTTCACTCGTTTCGGCATACGCGTGTGCATAAAAATCAACAACCGTAAGATATTGGCCGGTATTGCAGAGATTATTGGTGAACCGGACAAGATTGTTGACATTACAGTTGCCATTGACAAGCTCGACAAGATAGGTTTGGATAATGTCAATGCAGAACTTGCGGCCAACGGCCTTCCTGCAGAAGCTATCGAAAAACTTCAGCCTATCATCAATATGTCTGGAAGCAATGCCGACAAGTTTGCCTTGATGAGAACAGTTCTTGCCGACAGCGAGGTTGGAATGAAGGGTATAGAAGAGTGCGAATATATTATAAATATGCTTGAGCGTCTGAAACTCAATAATCAGATAGAGCTCGACCTTACTCTTGCACGAGGACTCAATTACTACACTGGAGCTATATTTGAAGTAAAGGCTCTCGATGTAGAGATCGGCAGTATCACCGGTGGAGGACGTTACGACAATCTTACCGGTATTTTCGGAATGCCAGGACTCTCCGGAGTCGGAATATCATTCGGCGCAGACCGAATCTTCGATGTGCTCAATCAGCTCGACCTCTATCCGGCAGAAGCAGTTGAGCGCACTAAAGTCCTCTTCGTTAACTTTGGAGAGAAAGAAACAGAATATTGTCTGCCTGTAGCTTCAGATTTGCGTAAGAACGGAATCCGCGTGGAGATATATCCTGACAATGCAAAGATGAAGAAGCAGATGAGCTATGCCAATGCAAAGAACATTCCGTTTGTTGTTATGGCCGGCGAGTCAGAAATGGAACAGGGACGTTTCAATCTCAAGAATATGAAGACAGGCGAACAGGCACTTCTTCTCCCTGAAGAACTTATCAGTGCACTGAAAGCCTGAATAATTCAAATATCATTTCAGCAAATACATCTCTCCTTGCTATTTTGAAGGTTCGGAGAGACGTATTTGCTTTCGGTTATATTTTTACATAATAGTTTCTGCGATATGATTTTCGATTACGATAATATACCCTTTGAAGAATTTCCTAATTTCAAAGGTGGTGAAGGCGTCATGAAGGCAAAGATGTTTTTCGATTCTGATTGCCGTTTTTTCCGTGCAGTACTTCATCCGGGAGCATCCATAGGCATGCATTGCCACACCGACAGTTGTGAGGCTATCTATATCCTGAAGGGTGCCGGTAAGGCATTGCTTGAAGGAGGAGAGTCTGAAGCTGTTTCTGCCGGCCAGTGCCATTACTGTCCGCGTGGATGCAGTCATAGTCTTGTTAATACAGGAACTGACGACCTTGAGTTCTTTGCCGTCGTATCCAATTGCCAGCCTTTGCAAAAATAATATTGCTTTATGAGTCTCGTAGAAATAGGCAATACTCTGGTATCATTGGAACTCTTCACTGAAAAATTCTGCTGCGACCTTTCAGCATGCCACGGAGCATGCTGTGTTGAAGGCGATGCAGGAGCACCTGTTGAAGAGTCTGAAATCGGCGGACTGGAAGAAGCCGCAGAGAAGATTTGGGACGATTTGTCAGAAGATGCCCGTACGGTAATACGCAAGCACGGAGTTGTGACTGTCGACCGCGATGGCGAGTTTGTAACATCCATTGTCGATGGACGTGACTGTGTCTTTACATGCCATGAGAACGGTTGTTGCTATTGTGCCATAGAACGTGCATGTCGCAACAATGGTCTCAATGTACAGAAACCTCTTTCATGCCACCTTTATCCTATTCGTGTCAGCAAAGTCGGCGATTCTCTGGCGCTCAATTATCATCGATGGTCTGTATGCCGTCCGGCAGTTGAACAAGGCCGACGCTTGAATCTTCCGCTCTATAAGTTCCTTCGCGAGCCTCTCATCCGTGCATTCGGCCAGGAGTGGTGGGACGAGCTCGAACTTGTTGCGGGCGAATTGGCCAAGAACGGTTATCTTGACGAATCTGCCGATTGATGATGTTCTAAATATATTTAAAATAAATCTGTTCCAAAATGTCAGCTTTAAAAATCGGCTTTGTCAGAAAACCGTTAATCCCTGCCTGAATCGCTTCCTCTTTTACATTTTCCCAATCATACGCGGACAACAGAAGAATCGGCATTCCGCTGCCCAGCCGCGCTCTAATCCGTCTGGCAGTTTCCACCCCATCCATCTCCGGCATCTTCCAGTCCACGATGACGATACAGTAATCCTCTTCC
>ENA-OPCT01000539-OPCT01000539.1-human-gut-metagenome-genome-assembly--contig:-NODE-539-length-19930-cov-21.008252_pt1 | contig 19930 bp, 21 predicted proteins | sample MGYA00241572_ERZ501495 | MGnify/ENA primary metagenome ERZ501495 (study PRJEB25962, sample SAMEA2042580) | human gut metagenome | biome: human gut; feature: human-associated habitat; material: faeces... | reverse complement strand
TGGTATATTCGCTGAATAAGATTACTCAAAGCAACAATTTTCTTAAATTGAGCGATGAAATTGAATATTTTTCTCATCTAGCATCATATGATGAAGTTTTAGAAAATGAATATAATCTTTCGGTATCGAATTATGTAGAAGTGAAAGATACAAGAGAAAAAATTGATATTGTAAAGCTAAATGCAGAAATAAAAGAGATTGTTTCAAGAGAAGAGACTTTAAGAAAAGCAATCGATGAGATTATTGCAGAAATAGAGGTGCAATAAATGAGTAGATTAGAAGAAATGATTCAGGAATTGTGTCCTGATGGAGTCGAATATAAAACTGTAGGCGTTCTGGCTAATATTTCCAGAGGACGTGTTATATCTAAGGATTATATCGCAGAAAATGCTGGGGAGTATCCTGTGTATTCATCTCAGACTGAAAACGAAGGTGAGTTAGGGAAAATATCCACTTATGACTTTGAAGGTGAGTATTTAACTTGGACAACTGACGGAGCAAATGCTGGTTCTGTATTCTATCGAAACGGAAAATTCAGTGTCACAAATGTCTGTGGGTTAATTAATTGTAATGATAATGAAATTCTCACTCGATATATGTACCATTACCTTTCAAAGAATGCAAAATCCTATGTCAGTAGTGGAATGGGCAACCCCAAATTGATGAGTAACGTAATGGCGAGGATTAAGGTCGCCGTACCTCCGTTGGAGGTACAACGTGAAATAATTTGCATATTAGATTCCTTTACACAGTGTGCAAAAGAACTTACAGATACACTTACAGAAGAGATTATAAATCGAAAAAAACAGTATGAATATTATAGGGATAAGTTATTAACTGTTGAAGAGAGTTTCCATAGCGAGAAACTTAAATCAATTAGTAAAATATCAAGAGGTGTTAGAGTGACAAAAAGTCAACTATCTGATGAGGGATTTCCTGTATATCAAAATTCTCTATCTCCTATGGGACATTACTCAGAATTCAATGTTTTAAGTGGGACTACTTATATAATCACTGCTGGAGCTGCAGGTGAAATTGGATTTTCAAACGAGGATTTTTGGGCAGCTGACGATTGCATAGTATTAACTGAATTAAAAGGTGTGACTAATAGGTATCTTTATCATTTTCTTATGACAAAAAAAGAGTATATTAAATCGAGGGTTAGAAAAGCGAGTATACCAAGATTATCCAAAGAAGTAATTGAAAATCTAATTGTACCTGTACCAAGTATGGAAGTTCAAAATAAAATAATTAATACTCTAGATAATTTTGATACCGTATGTTCTAATCTTAATATTGACGTCTCTTCTGAGATTGAAGCACGACAAAAACAATATGAATATTATCGAGATTTACTCTTGACGTTTGCTGAAACTGGCAACACAATCTTGACAGACAGACAGACAGACAGACAGACAGACAGACAATAATTAAGCTTATCCAATATGTATTTGGTTATGCTCCAGTTAAAATAGGAGATATTGCAACGATTATTCGTGGAGGCAATTTTCAGAAGAAAGATTTTGTAGAGAATGGAAAACCATGTATTCATTATGGCCAGATGTATACACACTTTGGTATATATGCAGATAAAACATTAACCTATTTGAATGATGAAGTATTTGCAAAATCAAAGATTGCTAAGCCTGGGGATATTGTTATGGCAGTTACAAGTGAGAATGTAGAGGATGTATGTTCTTGTACAGCGTGGCTTGGAAATGAAGAAATAGCAGTTAGTGGTCATACAGCTATCATTAGTCATAATCAGAACGCGAAATATTTGTCTTATTATTTTCATTCAGCTATGTTCTATAAACAGAAGAAAAAGTTAGCACATGGAACAAAAGTAATTGAAGTAACACCAAGTAAATTGGCTGATATAGAAATTATGTTACCTACACTAGAGGAACAAGAAAGAATCGTATCTATCCTTGATAGATTTGATTCATTATGCAATGACCTAACTTCTGGTTTACCTGCAGAAATCGAAACTAGACAAAAACAATACGAATATTACAGAGATAAATTACTTAGTTTTAAATAAGTAAAGGAGGTGGATGCTATGTCATATTTTAATATTGTTGCACAGTCAACAGAAAGTACAGTTGTTACAGAATATGAAGCAGTTAAAAGTAGATCTAGTCAATATCAATCTGAGGCAGCATTAGAAAAAGAATTTATTCATATGCTTACTGAACAGGGATATACATATCTTACAATACATCATGAGAAGGATCTTATTGCTAATCTTCGTATTCAATTAGAAAAGTTGAATAATTACCAGTTTTCTGATAATGAATGGGAAAGATTTTTTAAGAGTTCTATTGCGAATAATAATGAAGGTATTGTAGAGAAGACAAGAAAAATTCAAGAAGATTACATACAAGTATTAAAACGTGATGATGGTACTACAAAGAATATTTCTCTTATTGATAAAAAGAACGTTCATAATAATTCTCTTCAGGTTATTAATCAATACGTGCTTGGTATTTCTGATGGTGCAAAACATGATAATCGATATGATGTTACTATTCTAGTTAATGGCTTTCCACTCGTTCATGTTGAATTAAAACGAAGAGGTGTAGCTATTCGTGAAGCTTTCAATCAGATTAATAGATATCAGAGAGACTCTTTTTGGGCTGGTAGTGGTCTGTTTGAATACATTCAAATATTCGTTATTTCGAATGGTACTAACACAAAGTATTATTCAAACAGTACACGTTTTAACGCTATTAAAGATTCAAAGAATTCTGCTTCTAAAAAAGGTAAAACAAGTAATAGTTTTGAATTCACATCTTTTTGGGCTGATGCAAACAATCGTATAATCCCAGATTTAATTGATTTTACTAGAACGTTTTTTGCAAAGCATACAATCTTAAACATTATTACTAAGTACTGTATTTTCACATCTGAGAATATGCTTTTAGTTATGCGTCCTTATCAGATTACTGCTACTGAACGTATATTAAATCGTATTGAGATTGCGAATAACTATAAAAAATACGGTAATGTTGCTGGTGGAGGGTATATTTGGCACACTACTGGTTCAGGTAAAACACTTACTTCTTTTAAGACTGCAAGATTAGCATCACAGCTTCCTTATATAGATAAAGTACTATTTGTTGTTGACCGTAAGGATTTAGATTACCAGACAATGAAAGAGTATGATCGTTTTGAAAAAGGTGCTGCTAATAGTAATACTTCAACAGCAATTCTAAAAAAACAGTTAGAAGATAGTGATGCTCATATCATTATTACTACTATTCAAAAGTTAGCTACTTTTATTAAGAAGAATAAGAATCATGATGTGTATGACAAGCATGTAGTTATTATTTTTGATGAATGTCATAGAAGTCAGTTTGGTGATATGCATGCAGCTATAGTAAAAAGTTTCAAGAAGTACCATTTATTTGGATTTACTGGAACCCCTATTTTCCCAGCAAATACAGGAAGAGTTACTAAACCTCAATTTTTTACTACTGAGCAGACATTTGGTGATCAGCTTCATACATATACTATTGTTGATGCTATTAATGATAAAAATGTACTACCTTTCAGAGTGGACTATATCAAAACAATGGATATGAGTGATGATATTGATGATGAACAGGTATGGGATATTGCGCGTGAAAAAGCAATGATGGCTCCTGAGAGAATAAAACTTGTAACAGAATATATTCTTGATAATTTTGATAGAAAGACTTATAGAGGTGATAAAACATATATCTATAATACTCTTACTAACATTAAAGAAGTTGCTTCAGGAAAAGCAGGAACTGTAGAAGAAATTAAGCAAAAACAGCGTATTAGTGGTTTTAATTCTATTTTTGCAGTTGCATCTGTTCCTATGGCTAAATTGTATTATCAGGAATTTAAAAAACAAATGGCAGCTGATCCAACCAAGAAACTACGTGTTGCTACTATTTTTAGTTATGGTGCAAATGAAACAGAATATGAAGAATCTACGAGTGGAATTCTTGAAGAAGAGAATTCTGAAGATACTTCTGCACTTGATCAATCATCAAGGGATTTTCTTGATTCTGCTATTGATGATTACAATAAGATGTTCCATACTAGCTATTCTACAGATGGTGATAAGTTCCAGAACTATTATAAAGATGTCTCTCTTAGAATGAAGAATAAAGAACTTGATCTATTAATAGTTGTAAATATGTTCCTTACAGGATTTGATGCTACTACATTAAATACTTTATGGGTTGATAAGAATTTAAAGATGCATGGCTTAATTCAAGCATTCTCAAGAACAAATAGAATTCTAAATTCTATTAAAACGTTTGGAAATATTGTATGTTTTAGAAATCTTCAAAAACGTGTTGATACTGCAATTTCATTATTTGGTGATAAAGATGCAGGTGGTATTGTATTAATGAAGGGATTTAAAGATTACTATTATGGCTATGAGGATGAGGAAGGCAAAAGACATCAAGGCTATGTGGAAATGATTGAGCAGTTGATGTCAAGATTTCCACTTGATGAGCCAAGAATTACAGGTGAACAGAATCAAAAAGATTTTATTAATCTATTTGGTGCTATTCTTCGTATGAGAAACCTTCTTTCAGCATTTGACGAATTTGCAGGTAACGAAATTCTTACTGAGCGTGATTTACAGGACTATCTTGGTAGATATCAAGATTTACGTGATGAATGGAATAATAAACGTAAACGAGGCGAGAGTACAGATATTATTGATGATATTGTTTTTGAGATAGAACTTATTAAACAGATAGAAATTAATATCGATTATATTTTGATGCTCGTAAAGAAATATCATGATAGTCATTGTGAAGATAAGGAAGTACTTATTACAATTAGTAAAGCAATTGATTCAAGTCCTGAATTACGTAGTAAGAAAGCTCTTATTGAGACATTTATATCTGGTATTAACGATGTTGAGGATATTATGGCTGAGTGGCATGAATATATTGCTAAAAAGCGTGAAGAAGAACTTTCTAAAATTATTGTTGAAGAGAAATTGAAAGAGCCTGAAACAAGAAAGTTTATTGAAAATGCATTCCGTGATGGAGAAATCAAAACTACAGGCACGGATATCGATAAGCTTATGCCTCCTGTATCTCGTTTTGGTAGTAGTAAAAGAACTATTAAGAAACAGGGTGTTATTGATAAATTGAAGTTATTCTTTGAGAAGTTCTTTGGTGTTGGTGGTTCATTTACCGCAGAAGAATCGGATAATGTCCATTATACTAATGTGGTGCATAACCACCCTACTCTTATGGTTGCAGAAGACAAAGATTCTTATAAAGTTGAAAAGGATAGTGAATAATATGGCAAACAGTGTTTTAGAGTTACAGAAAGAAATTCTTTCGCCAAATTGTGATATTGTTAATGTATTGCGAAAGGCACATTTGATTGCTGTAAAATTAAAACTATCTGATTTTGATCAATGGATTCAATATGAATTGAATGGATATCCTGATGAAGAATCATGTCCAGAATATAGAAAGGTTCGAGGTATTTTAAAATACTTAAATCAGTATTACGGGTGGTATCCAATTATCATTCCAAATAATGAAATTGAAAAAAATGTTTGTGAAAGAAAAATATCGAATTCTATTTCTTAAATTGCATCTTTATCTGATTCGTCAGAAAATGATTTATTAATGAAACTAACTGGTGAGGAATGTGCATTTTTAGATGAAAAGTGTAATGCCCCAATACCACAGAGCTATGCACTTCATATTTCATCAACTGCAGTTAAAGATATTGAAGAAAAGGTAAAAAATGCAATATTGGAGTGGACGTTAAAATTAGAAGAGGAAGGAATTGTTGGAGAAAACATGATGTTTACTGAGAAAGAAAAAGATTGTGCAACCAATATTCCACAAACCGTGAATAATTATTATGGACCTACAAGTGTTATAAATTCAACTTCTGGTAATGCTCAAATAGTGTCAGGTAACGGAAATACTGTATCTTTTACATACGATAAAGTTAAAGATGTTGTCGATGAAGTGGAAAAGAGCATTAATGCTTCAAATTTATCACAAAATGATATGGAGACAATAACTGAGCTTTTATCTGATATAAAATTAAAAATCGAAGAAAAGAAGAGTCCTGCTATTCTAAAAGCTGCATTGGTTGGATTAAAAGATTTTTTGATTAACGTAGGCGCAGGTGTTGCTGCTGGAATTATTCAAGCTAAAATTCAAGGATTATTTTAGATAACTATTAAGTTATCTGAAAAAGGAAGGATTCATATTCTTCCATACTTCACCGCCCTACACTTGTGGCAGTAGGAGCTGTACTGATTCGGTATTTCTATCTTCGAACAAATCAAATAAAAGTATGAATTTTTGTCTAGAATTTAGCTATTTTTCGAAAGTATTTCTTATGGGGATGCTGATTTCCAAAGAACTTAAAATTGAATTCTGGAATCAACTTGCATATTAAAATACTAGATGCTATAATTTGATTGCAGATTGGAATACAATTAACATCAAAACGAAAAGGTAAGGAATGGTGCTCCTTACCTTTTCTAGTTCTTTAGAGTGTACTTATTACTAAGCTGGTTATCGTTTAAATCTTTTGTCCAACTATTTGCATATGTAATAAACTAAAACACCTGCCACGACAGATACTACTAAATTTAAAATACCTTTCATAGTGTGAGAAAGAGGATTTACATAAAAAGAAAGGAGATAGCTTTCGCTATCTCCTAGGTCCATCTACTATTGATATGGTTCCCTTTGATGTTATCTTAATGCTGTACCGAAATGTAATGCTATATAAGCCAATTCATCTTCATTAAATGATTTATGATAATGTTCTTTTACAACATCATTTAAAATCATTGCACATTTATATTCTGTTTCATTTTCAGTTTTAATCTTGCCAGCTAATACATTATCATGGAGCTGTTCATCATTCTTTAAACGCTGAATTGCAGGATAGAAATGCATTGATAATCCCTGATAGAAATCATCATTCTTCTTTAAATTTAATCCTAAACGATTATTGATTTCCTGTACGGCTTCTAAAGTAATGCTTTCAGTTTCCTGATCAATAATATCGCATTCACTAAAGAAGTCTAAATCTAATAATGTCATGTTTGATAAATACATCGCACAATAACAAATATCGTCTTCAGAAATTTTTACATCATATTTCTTAGATAAATCATAGATGATTAACTGTGAAATCTGATAAGTGTTGGCTTGTTTTAATTGTTCAATCTGAGATGAACTCATTTCGATATAAGATCCAGATAATTCTCTTGTAATTGATAAAGCAAGATGAATAGATAAGTTGTCCATTACTGTATCTGAGATATTCATGTTTGCTTCAGTCACATACTTCTTGATTGTCGCAAAGATTTCTGCTTTGCGTAATTTAAATTTTTCTTCTAATTCTATGACCATTTTTTTACTACCTCTTTGTGCCCTTATCATATAGGAAAGAAAGCGGTTTGTCTATGCTTATTTTTAGATTTGTACACCAAAAGAGGTTAATTTTCGCGAATTTATGAATCCGTTTACATGTTTTGTACAAAAAGTTGTATTTCTTGTAAAACTATTTTCTCATGGTGAGATAAATAGTATCATATTCGCATTGTGTACCAAGTCTAAATGGAAATCCCCATGAGCCATATCCGCCAGATACAAGAAGATAATGGTTTTTATAATGGGATAAACCATATGAATTCTGATAGTAATAATGAAGAATAATATTACCTGGGAAAATCTGTCCATTATGTGTATGACCAGATAATTGAAGATCAGTGAAATATGTATGATGATCAAATCTTTCAGGATTATGGTCTAGTGTAATAGTAGGTAAAGAAGTATTCATCCCCTCTATTACTTTATTGATATCATAGTGATCATGAGATGTCTTATCTGTAAAGCCGACAATATTAAAAGTATTATCTACAGTTTCATAGGTGTTCTTTAGAAAGTGTATGTTGTATTTTTCAAAGACAGTAAAGTCTGTATGTTTACCATAATATTCATGATTACCAGATATCCAGTATGTTCCATAAGTACTCTTCATATTCTTGAATTCTTGTAAAGAACGATTCATTAATGCATCGGGTGTATTTTCATCAAATACATCTCCTGCAAAACATACAAGATCATAATGTTTATCATTCACTGTTTTTACAAGTTTTCTTACCTGTCTCATATAAGTACCAGAACTCAAATGTAGATCACTCACTAAACAAATCTTTAACTTAGATACTGAAGATGTCTTAGGAACAGTGACATGATAGACCACTTCTTTCTTATTATAATGAGAATGGAAACCAGAGATTGTAAGAGTAATCGCAATCATAGGCGCTACGATATTCCCAAAACGATATGGTCTTCGTTTCACAAATTTAAAGGAGAAGCGATACAGATATACGCATATAAAAAGAATATAAATATACATAGTGAGAAATTGACACACTAGTATGAACATGGTAAAGATATGATTATATGGTTTAAAGTTAAATTTAAGTAATATACCGATTGTAGAAAGAATAGCCATGACAACCACAAATGTTTTAAAAATCAGGTGTTCATGTTTTAATAGCCATATAAAATACAATGCTGGTATAAGAATGAATATGATATATAATGCGATGTTTAGGATTTTAACCATTTTGATAACCCTCCTATATATATTGTATATCTTTTTTAGAGGAATAGTTATGAATAATTACCCTTTCGCTTTTGATGAAATATTTGATATAGATTTGACAGGTAAGTTTGTGGTCACTGGTTTATTTACTTCTATGAGAAGAAGTGATGTAGTTCACTATATTTACAGTCATGGAGGTACTGTATTAAGTGCCCCTACACGTGCTACTGATTATTTAATTGTTGGTGGAGAAAAAAGTAAAACATGGAAGTATGGTCAGTATGGTACTAAGATTAGAAAAGGTTTAGACTTAAGAGAGAAGGATGAAAAGATTTTGATTATCTCAGAAGAAGACTTTATGAGATGCATAGGAGGATAGAAAGATGTCTATTGATGTATGTATTAAACAGAAGGGTTTATTTAAAAAGACTATTCCATTAGATGTCATAGTCGGTGATGAATTGGCTTTTGGAATCAATGATGGTATGAGAATGGTGGGTGATGACCAGGAAGGTAATATGATCTTCTATAATCCAAATTCTATTGGTAGAGGTTTTAATATTTCATGGGATGAAGAAGAAAAGAATGAATTAAACTTACGTTTACTCAATCCTACTACTACAGATGAAATGCGTTCTTTCTTTAACTGTCTAAGAAGAATTACTAGTTACTGGAAATGCAGTGTCACTATTGATGGTATAGAAGAAGATATAGATGACTACTTATCACAGGAAGATGATCTTATTGCCTTCAATCATCGCGTTATTAAAGAAGTATCAGAAAAGATTGTGAATGGTGAAACAGATTCTCTTACTTTAATGAGTACAATGTGGCCATTAGTGATTGGTAAGGATGAAGCAGAACAGTTTATTCTTAATCCACATCTATTCTCTTCGTGGATGCATGAACTTCAAAGTCATGACTATTATTATGCAAAACCACAATTCTTTAAGACAAATCAGGGTATTAAAGGCATCTATGCATTAACTGAAGACTGCCCTACTTTACTCCCTAATAAACCATGGGTACCTGTAGGGTATCAGAATCCTGAAACAGGTGAGAAGCTAGAATGTGATTATTATGAAATAGCTCTTTATTCTACAACAGAAGAAAGATCATTGGGTACGATTCCTTTTGAACGTATATTTACATTAGGACCAGATTACATCAACTATTATGATGGTAACACAGTACTTATAAATAATCTTCCATTGGAAGTAATGAAAAGACTGTGATTAAAACACAGTCTGGATTAGAAACATGTAAGTCATTGTACCTAGAAGAATAGAAAGTAATGTACTATGTTTCCATTTATGGATACATACAACTACTATAAGTGCTATGAGTTCTGGAATACCATAAGGGGCTTTTAGAACTGATACACTCTTTAAACAATACACCACTAACATTGGTATGATCGCATAAGGTAGTACTTTACCTAAATAGAGAATACTATCCGGTGTATGTTTACTAAACACAATAAATGGAAGAGCGCGGATAAGAAGTGTGACTATTGCGGCAGTAAGAATAATAAGTATGGCATGCATTAGAGATCACTCCTTTCTAAGCTCTTTTTTTCTATGAATAATGCGATTGTAATAAGAATCATAGAAGGAATCAGAAACTGATTAGGTCCAAAGAGTAATAAACAGAATATTGAAATAATAAATCCTGTAAAGGCAGGAAGATGTTGTTTTGATTTCTCTAGTTGTTCTAATAGGATGATGACAAATAATGCAGTCATCGCAAAATCTATGCCTGTCGTATCAAAAGGAATAATATTCCCGAGTACTGAACCTATAATACTCCCTACTATCCAGGATATCTGATTAACCAGAGAAACAATAAAGAAATAGTCTTTACGATTAATATCATCAGGAAGATCAGGAGAGCAGATTAAGGAATAGGTTTCATCTGTTAATGAGAAGATTAAATAAGGTTTTCTCCACTCTGCTTCACTATATTCCTCTAACATGGTAATACCATAAAAGAGATGTCTTATATTGACCATAAGAGTCATAATAGCGGTTGTGATGATGGATGCACCTGTTGATAGTAGATTAATTGTCACAAACTGCATAGAACCAGCATATATACCTGTACTCATTAAAACAGCCAATCCACAACCATAACCTTTATCTTGAAGTAATAAGCCAAAACCAATACTTAATACAAGATAGCCAGTCATAACAGGGAGTGCAGATTTAATAGAAAAAATAATTGTTTTCTTATTCATATATTACCTACCTCATTAGTTGGTTTATACTATAATAACTATATATCATTCTTGATGTCAATGATATAATAGTAACAGGAGGTGTTCGTATGAGATTAAACACAGTACATCATATTGCAATCATTACAAAAGATTATGATCAAACAATTGACTTTTATGTCAATAAATTAGGCTTTAATATTATTAGAGAAAATAAGAGAGAGGATAAACAGGATATCAAGTTGGATCTTCAACTTGGAGATATGGAGTTAGAAATATTTATTAAACCAGATGCCCCACTACATCCTTTCCCTGAAACTGCAGGACTGAGACATCTGGCTTTTAAGGTAGAAGATGTAGAAAAAACAGTTAAAGAATTAAATGCATTGGGTATTGAAACAGAACCTATTCGTTTTGACACATTTACTGGCAAGAAAATGACATTTTTTAAAGATCCTGATCAATTGCCTTTAGAAATCCATGAATAATAGAGAAAAGCTGTTAGAGAACTATGTGCGTTTGTCAGGTATATCATTTCATAATAATGTAGCCTTTGCGCATACGAAGTATCAGGTGAACTGGAAGAAAACAGCACTGACTATGTGGTTAGGTCATATAGTAAGCAAGAAAACAGAATTCTATGTATTAAGCTTTGAACGTGAGGGAATCACCTTCATGCAATATGATAATCTGAAGTTTCTAGATGGTGTTTACTTCTTTGATTATCGTTTTGTGACAGATTTTAAAGTGAAAAAGAAAGGAGCTGAATCAGAGATGCGCTTCATGTACCAAGGACAGGAAGTTATATTAATGCTTCAGCGATATGCGGTAGATAGTCCCTGGATCAAAGAATATATGCACTATTTAGAAGAAAATCACTTTTTTTATGATTGATAATATGTTATTATGTTGGCAAATAGAGGTGCATGCGTTAAGAATTCGTTATTAATGGATACAGCCAGATAATGAAGGGGGAGCAAATGCCGAAGAGACAGGGAACTGTATATGAACTGTTATCTGGGGGATAAGAGAAGATCTTATTCACTGTCACAAAATATTTGTGGTGCGCTATTGAATATAATGAAGACTAATTATATTGCAATGGCCCCATTGCAATATTTTTTTATAAACAATTGGAGATGATGAAGATGAACAGTGTGATTACAAGATTAGAGATTGAAGAAGACATTATTCAAGTGAAGTTAATGAATGTTGAAAAGAATCCTCTCTTTGTGGCTGATGTGTTTGAAATAATTAGTCGTGAAGGTGTGAACATCGATATGATCTCATCAGTCATGCTAGAAGATGAAATGCGTATTGATTTCACATGTGATGCAAAAGCACAAAGTGCTTTAAACAAGGCTATTGAAGAAGTTAAGAAGAATCACCCCCGTATTGGTGTATTTGCATCTAAGAATGTAGGTAAGCTTGTTGTAGAAGGTCATATGGAAAATGAAGTCGGTTTTGCAAGTAAGTTATTCAAAGTTCTAGGTGATAACCAAATCCCATTTGCTCAAGTGACAACAAGTGAAGTATCTATTTCATATGTTATAGAAAAGAAATATTTAAAGAAAGCGTTAGAAAAAATTCAGGAGGAATTAGCATAAAATGGAACCAATTTTTGAAGGTACAGGTGTGGCATTGGTATTACCAATGTTTGAAGATGGAAGTATTGATTACGAAGGTTATAAGAGACAGGTACAGAGAATGATTGATGGTGGTGTAAAAGCATTACTTGTCAACGGAACTACTGGTGAACCTGCAACTATTGATATTGAAGATGAATTTGAACTCACTAAGATTACAGTAGAAATGGCTAAGGGTACAGGTGTAAAGGTTATTGTAGGTGCAGGTTCTAACTATACTGCACAGGCTATTAGAAAGGCTAAGTTCAATGCTGAAGCAGGTGCTGATGCAAACTTAGTTGTAACACCTTACTACAATAAGACTTCTCAGAGAGGTTTAATTGAACATTATAAGGCTGTTGCTGCGGCAAGTGATTTACCACTTATTATGTATAATGTACCAGGTAGAACTGGTATGAAAATCAGTGTAGATACAGTAGTAGAACTTGCAAAGGTTCCTAATATTGTCGCTATGAAAGATGCAACAGATGATATTGCATATGCAATGGAAGTATTAACACGTACTAAGGATATGGATTTTGATTTATATTCTGGATGTGATGATAATATTCTTCCATTTATCGCAGCAGGAGGTAAAGGTGTTATTTCAGTATTATCTAACCTTTATCCAAGAGAAACAGAAATGTTTGCACAAGCTGCATTAAAGGGTGATTTAGAACTTGCTAGAAAGATGGCTTATGATTTAAATGATGTTTCTAAATATTTATTTATTGATGTTAACCCAATCATGCCTAAGGCTGCTTTAAAGCATATGGGTGTTATTGAAAGTGATATGCTTCGTCAGCCTCTTATTCCAACTACAGAAGAAAATAAGAAGTTATTATTTGATGCAATGAAAGAATTCGAAAGCAAGGGTTATTAAGATGAAAGTATTAGTATATGGTTATGGTTTAATGGGTAAGAAAGTAGCCCATGCAGTAATGAATGATGCAGATTTAGAATTAGCTGGTGTTGTATCTCCTGTGTTTGATGTACAGCCAGAAGTACCTGCATATAAGTCATTAGATGAAGTACAGGATGATATTGATGCAATTATTGATTTCTCACATCCTGCCAATCTAGATAGTATTCTATCTTATGCATTAAAGAATAAGTGTAAAGTTGTATTCGCTACTACTGGCTTTAGTGCAGAAGACTTAAAGAAGATTGAAGAAGCATCTCATGAGATTGCCCTCTTCCAGTCTTATAACACTTCTTATGGTGTGGCTATGATGAATAAGATGGTGAGTGAATTTGCTAAAGAATTCTTTGAACATCATTTTGATATTGAAATCATGGAAAAACATCATAATCAGAAAATTGATTCACCATCAGGTACTGCAGTGATGTTATATGATGGTATTAATAATGCTTTAGATGATTCATTAGAACCTACTTATGATCGTCATTCTATTCATCGTAAGAGAGAAAGAAATGAAGTAGGTATTTCATCTATAAGAGGTGGGACAATCTTTGGTGAACATACAGTAATGTTTGCGGGACAGGATGAAATCGTAGAAGTAAAGCATACAGCTCTTTCTAAAGAAGTATTTGCGAATGGTGCTGTTGCTGCATTAAAGGCATTAATGAATAAAGACAAAGGTTTATTTGATTTAAAAACATTATATTAAGGGGAATGGTATGGTATTACAGACACAGTTTGCTGATATAAAAGGCAATGATTTATATATAGATGGTATTAAAGCATCTGATCTAGCAAAGCAGTATGGCACACCACTTTATGTGATGAGTGAAGGTCATATTAGACATCAGATGAATGAATTAAAGACAAAGTTCATGGATAAGTATGAAAAGGCACTTCCATTATTTGCATCTAAGTCTTTTAGCTGTCTTGCTATCTATAAGCTTGCAAGTGAATATGGTATTGGAATTGACTGCGTATCTGCAGGAGAAATCAGTATCGCATTACGTGCTGGATTTGATCCAGATAAGATCTACTTCCATGGAAACAATAAGCTTCCTTCAGAAATTGAATATGCATTAAGTCATGATGTGACTCATTTCGTAGTAGATAACTTCTATGAAATTGAAAACTGTGAAAAGATTGCAGGTAAACTAGGTAAGAAAGTAAAAGCAACTTTAAGAATTGTCCCTGGTATTAAAGCTGGTGGTCATAACTATATCATGACTGGTCATAAGGATACTAAGTTTGGCTTTAGTTCTCATTATGGTATCTATTTAAAAGCTATTCAGCGAATCTTAGAGTCTGATAATATCGAATATGAAGGAATTCATTGTCATATTGGTTCTCAGGTATTTGATTTATTCGCTTATGTGAATGCAATGCTTCAGTTCATGAAGTTCGTAAATGAAATTTATAATACATTTGGTGTTGTAACAAGTAAGATCAATGCCGGTGGTGGTTATGGTATTGCTTATACTAAACAGGATGAACCACTTGATTTTGAATCTATTACATCAGAAATCATGAAAGTTATTTATAATGAATATGATAGTCATGGTTGGGAACGTCCAGCTGTTATGATTGAGCCAGGACGTTATGTTGTAGGTAATGCAGGTATTACACTATATACAGTAGGATGTATTAAAGAAATCCCTGATGTACGTACTTATGTCTCTATTGATGGTGGTATGTCTGATAATATCCGTACACCTTTATATGATGCAAAATATGATGGTATTGTCGCAAATAAAGCAGGAGAAACAAAGACTAAGACTGTAACAGTTGTAGGTAAGATCTGTGAAAGTGCTGATATGATTACTAAGGATCTACCAGTTACAGCTAATATTATGCCAGGAGATATTTTTGCAGTATTCTCTACAGGTGCATATAACTACTCTATGTCTTCTAATTACAACCAGTTACCTAAACCAGCTGTAGTGTTCACTTATGAAGGTGAATCAAGAGTCGTTGTAAGAAGACAGACATTTGATGATCTAATTTTATTTGATGAAGAATAATCATGAGGAGATAGCGGATGCTATCCCCTTTTTTTATGCATAATTATATATAATATAATTACCGTTACTTTGAAGAAAGTACCATTTTAGGCTAAAAAAAGATTGAAGAAAGTCACATTTTTGGTAAATAAAAGATTGAAGAAAGTCATATTTTGGCAGATAATAAGATTGAAGAAAGTTATATATATTTAAAAAGCGAGGAGGTATTCTATGTTTTTTAAGAGAAAGGCGTATGATAAGCTACTTGAATGGAAGCATAATTATTCAGATCGATATGCAGTTCTATTAGAGGGAGCAAGACGTGTTGGTAAGTCAACTATTGCGGAAAATTTTGCGAAGAATGAGTACAAGTCATATATTTTGATAGACTTTTCAAAGACAACAAATAATATTCTTGAATGTTTTGATGATATAGGTAATCTAAATATATTTTTTCTAAGATTGCAGGCTGAAACAGGAATAACATTATATGAACATGAGTCTCTTATTATTTTTGATGAAGTACAGTTATTTCCTAAAGCAAGACAAGCAATTAAACATCTTGTTGCAGATGGTAGATATAGTTATCTAGAAACAGGATCTTTGATATCAATTAAGAAGAATGTAAAGGATATTCTTATTCCTTCTGAGGAGATGAAGATTCAGATTTACCCAATGGACTATGAAGAGTTCTGTACTGCCACAGGTAGTAATTATGGATTGTTGAAAGATATATATAATATGGGTAAAGCCATTGGTCAGGCTACAAATCGTAAGTTAATGAGAGATTTGAGAATATATATGGCTGTTGGGGGAATGCCACAAGCTGTAGAAGCCTATGTAAATGGTAAAAACTTTTCAGAAATAGATATGGTCAAAAGACAGATTATTAATCTGTATGAAGAAGATTTTAAGAAGATTGATGCTTCTGGTAGATTATCAGCTATGTATCATTCAATTCCTGCTCAGCTCGCAAAAGATACAAAAAAATATCGCATAACAACTGCGATAGGTAAGAAGAATAATGTAAGAAGTGAAGAATTATTATATGAGTTGATTGATTCAAAGACAGTGCTACCATGTTTTAATACAACTGACCCTAAAGTGAGTTTGGCAGATACAAAAGATTTTGATAGTTATAAGCTCTATATTGCGGATACTGGTTTGTTTGTCACACTTATGTTTATTGATCGCCCAGCAACAGAAAACGAAATATATGCAAAACTATTATCTGATAAGTTGCCTATTAATCTTGGTTATTTGTATGAAAATCTAATGGCTCAGATGATTGCTGCATCAGGAAGAGAATTGTATTATCATACTTGGAATAAAAAAGGAAGTTCGCATTATTATGAGGTTGATTTTCTAGTATCAGATGGAAGTAAAATCAAAGTATTTGAGGTGAAATCTTCAGGTATTGGAAAACATGAATCAATCAATGAGTTCTGTAAGAAGTATTCCAATATTGTGAATAAGTCATATTTGATTTCACAAAAAGATATAGGCAAAGAGAATAGTCTATTGTTTAGACCGTTTTATCTTGTACCTTTTGTATTATAGAACTAAAAAGTGATATCACATCATTGAAGAGAAGTTATTCATTATGACTTGAGACATTCATAAGGTAAGCTCGTGAATAACGATTAATAGTTATGACTATTAATGTGTTGTTCTTCTCTTCATTAAATAAACATACAGACTAGAGGTTGCTTATATTTAACTTCTAGTCTTTTATTTTGTAGGTATACATTATAATAGACTTAAGAAAGCATATTATGAGTGTCGTTATGTTGCTATTGATGAATAAGATAACCTAAAGCAATATTATCTTAAACTACCCCTTTTTTACTTTAGATTTTTTATAATTATTATCAGTATTATTGAGTACTTTAATATTGTTTGTTATCATATTTATGAAGTTAAAGTTTACTTAATGAAAGGAGGAGATTCCATTGGTTACATTAACTAATAATACAAACATAATGAATCTAATAATTAAAAATACAAAAGAAAGGAAATCTTATCAATTAAATTATTGTCTTCACTGACTATGATTATAGGAGTGAGCCTCTCTACTATCACAAGTATAAATGCGTATAATTATAATAAAAACGCATTCGAAAACACTGATGAATTAAAAATTATTTACAATCAGATAGCAAAGAAAGAAAAATCAATTAATGCATGTTCTCTTGATAGCCAAGCTGTTTATAAATGTAGATACCCTACTACAAAAGGCAGAATACTAGTCACAGGAGACGCTTATAGAAATCTGATTCCAACTGGTCATGCAGCTATAGTCTATTCACAAAATAGAGTTGTTGAAGCTTTATCCAATGGAGTTGTAAGTGGTAAAAATGATTGGAATCAAAGCAAATATACATGCTGGGGACTTTATGTAACAGAAGATCAAGCAAAAAAAGTTGCAGATTGGTGTTATTCACAAAGAGGTAAACCATATAACATTAAGTATTATGATGTAAATACAAGATCGAAATTTTACTGTTCTCGACTCATATGGGCTGGATTTAAAGATAAATACAATGTAGATTTAAACACTAGTCAATATGGTGCAGCAGTACATCCTATTGAATTTGTCTCAAGTGATAAAACAATGATTCTTTATAAGAAGTGATTATAATAAAAAAACATTTTTAATAATTATCACAGTCTTACTATTCACAGGATGCACATTCTTACAATCACAAAGAAATATCCATTATACATTCGGTGTGATTGAAACTTCTTCTGCGAGAAAATATACTGTTATATAAATATTATAATGATGATGGGAAAAAAGTTGCTTCTACAAAATTGGATGAGGCTGAAGTAGGCGTATCATTTAATACCATTAGTTATCATAATGGACATGCCTATATCAATAATATCGGTCTTCAAGGACATAAGAATCCTCAAAACGTTATTCAGATAAAAAGAAATTCTACTGAAGTGAAAAAGCTTCATTTACCTGGAACTACCATTGATGCAGTCTGTGCAGATGATCACTATTATAAAGTTAAGATATATTTGGAGGAAACAAAATGATAATCAATAGATGTCCTTATTGTTCGGGTAAGTTAATTCATGGTTATAAATTTGTGGCGAAAAACCCACACGCTTGCGTGTGGGATGAAAGCCACATTTCACTTGATAAATACTTAGAAAAATGATATATAATCTATGTATATTAAAGTATAGAAAGTAAACAAATCATTAGTAAAAGTAACTATGATATAAACACACATACAACAAAACAACCATCACTGTAATCAGAAAAATCCTAATAATGCTGCACATATAGCGAACAATAATAAACATGCAGAACAGTGCAATCCTAATAATTCAGCATATCATTCAAGTTGTGAAAAAAGTAATGGCGCGAACTAAAAGTGACAATGTACAAATAAATATTTCCATTCCTGCTGGATAGAAAACAGAACTTGAAAACCCTGCACGTATCTATTCTGCTGAGGAAGGAGAGAGTATCATATTTCTTGACTTGCTTTGTATTGAAAATATCTGATACAGTATCATATCATCAGGTATTCTAAATTCATATTTCTGGTATTAAAAGGTAATGTAGAGGAAATATTGAAACAGATATTACAGAAAAATCCATTACCACATTAAGGCTCTTGAAGTGAAGCCTGACCATATACATATCTTTGTAGATGTATCATAAACTGTTGCTGCCTGTGATGCTGTAAGAACTTTTAAAGATATAAGTGCTATTGAACTATTCAAAGCATTTTCACAATTAATACAATTCTATGCAGGATGCGGTATTTTATGTTCTAGAGGATATTTTGTATCTACAGTAATTAAGATAATATTAAGGAGCAGAAAAATGATAACTGATAAAGAACATAAAAGACATCTTAAACAATTTCATAAATTCTCTGACAGGCATATCCTGGCTGTAGAAACTGATATGTCTTCTTCTGATATACAAAAAGTTGTAAAGCTTTCGAATAAGATCAGAAAAGCAGGCAACGAACTTGTAGGTCTTATGAGAAAGAATTATAACCAGCTTATGCGTACAAAGAGATACCGTAAATTACTCTTTCTTTATGGTAATTCTAAAGATAAGGCTAAACGAAAAACTTATGCTAAACAACTTAATGAAATGCAGAAAGCTTATAATATTACATGGGAATACTGCAGAACATCCATGATTCCAATAGGCAAGAAATATGGTGTAGACGCTGTATTCGCGCTGACTAAAGCCGAAGATATTTGGCGTGGTATTGAGAAATGCTTATATGGTAATGGTAATATTTTACGTTTTTCTAAATATGGAGAACTGCCTTGTATTCGTGCAAAGCAGATGAATCGTGGTATACCTATATCCGTTACAGATAATAAACTTCATTTCAAACTTGGCAGGATGGTATTTGGAATACAAATAAATGATAGATTTCAACAGGATGAAGTAGATGCGGTTTTATCATATCTTGCCGAATCTGAGATTTTGGATGACAGGGCTGTTAATACTCTTATTAAAGATGGCTGTTGCATAGATACATACAGACCCTGCTATGCTACGCTTGTTCCCAGGATGATAAGA
>ENA-OPCT01000533-OPCT01000533.1-human-gut-metagenome-genome-assembly--contig:-NODE-533-length-20028-cov-3.274771_pt1 | contig 20028 bp, 10 predicted proteins | sample MGYA00241572_ERZ501495 | MGnify/ENA primary metagenome ERZ501495 (study PRJEB25962, sample SAMEA2042580) | human gut metagenome | biome: human gut; feature: human-associated habitat; material: faeces... | reverse complement strand
GATTCCATGATATTTTTCGCACTTTATTTCCCGAATCCACGCAAATCGCGCATTCCCGCCGATAGTGTTCCTTATATTCCTACGCAGGTAGAGGTACAGATTATTACAATCGAACCTAAAATACCGCAAGAGGAGATTGACAGGGTAAAAGGACAATTGCGTGAGTATACGGATCGTATAACTTCAGGCAATGCGCAGTTCTCTACTTTGGCGCGTTTGTATTCCGAAGATCCGGGTTCTGCAATGCATGGCGGTGAAATGGACTTTGTCGGACGTGGTATGCTGGATCCGGCTTTTGCCAATGTAGCTTTCAATTTGACCGATCCGAAAAAGGTGTCGAAGATTGTAGAGTCGGAATATGGATACCATATTATTCAGCTTATCGAGAAACGAGGCGACCGTATTAAGGTGCGTCATCTTCTGCTTAAACCGAAAGTTGCGGAAGACGATCTGTTGGCAGCTACGGCGCGTTTAGATTCTATTGCCGATGATATTCGTAACAATAAATTCTCTTTTGAGGACGCGGCCATTTACATTTCGAGTGATAAAGATACCCGTAACAATCATGGTTTGATGCCGAATAAAGAAAACGGTACTTCTAAGTTTCAGATGCAGGAGTTGCCTCCTGAAGTGGCCAAAGTGGTAGACAAAATGAATGTGGGAGAAATCTCTAAAGCTTTTACCATGATCAATGAAAAAGGAAAAGAAATTTGTGCTGTAGTAAAACTTAAAACCAGAATAAACGGACATAAGGCTACCATTACCGATGATTATCAACAGATGAAAGAAGTGGTGTTGGAGAAACGACGTGCCGAGAAGCTGGACAAATGGATTCGGGATAAACAAAAAACCACGTATGTTAGAATCAATGAGAATTGGAGAAACTGCGATTTCAAATATCCGGGTTGGATTCATTAAAGTAAAATGAATTGCTTATGCTTGAAAAGAAGAATAAAAGAAATAGATCATTCGGGCATAGAATACTTGTAATTAGTGTTCTATGCCTGTTTGGCATTTGTTTGGCTCAGGTGAAGCCCACTGCTAAATCTAAGTCGGAGCAGCAGGATAAGAAGACAAAGGTTTACTTGTTGCATTCGGATATCCTGCGCTTTAATAAAATTAGTAATCCGGATGCACAAATATTGGAAGGAAATGTATCTTTCCGTCAGGACAGTGTATACATGTATTGCGACAGCGCATACTTTTATGAAGCGAAGAACTCTTTCGAGGCTTTCGGCAATGTGAAAATGAATCAGGGAGATACTTTGTTCTTGTATGGCGATTGGCTCTATTATGATGGGAATACTCAGATAGCGCAAGTACGTGAGAATGTGCGTATGGAAAATCGTCAAACCGTTCTGCTGACCGATAGTTTAAATTATGACCGTCTGTTTGATTTAGGCTATTTCTTCGATGGCGGAACTTTGATGGATGAAGAGAATGTACTTACTTCGGAATGGGGCGAATACAGTCCATCAACCAAGGTTGCGGTATTTAATTATAATGTGAAGCTGGTTAATCCCCAGTTTACTTTAACTTCGGATACGCTTCGTTACCATACAGATACGAAAGTGGCGAATATTGTAGGCCCTTCTAACATAGACAGCGGAGAAAACCATATTTATTCGGAACTGGGATTTTATAATACGAACAGCCAACAGGCTGAATTGCTCGATCGTTCGGTATTGGTTAACGGAAGCCGTCAACTGACTGGCGACAGTTTGTTCTACGACCGAGTTGCCGGATATGGTGAAGCTTTTTGGAATGTGCAAATGAATGACGTGCAAAATAAGAACATGCTGACTGGAAATTATTGTTTCTACAATGAACTGACAGGTTATGCGTTTGCTACGAAAAAGGCGGTGGCTATTGATTATTCGCAAGGCGACAGCTTATTTATGCATGCGGATACGCTGAAGTTGATTTCTTACAATTTTAATACCGACTCTATGTATCGGAAAATGTTGGCTTATCATAAAGTACGTATTTATAGTCGGGATATGCAGGCAGTCTGTGATTCATTAGTCTTCAATTCATTGGATTCTTGTATGACAATGTATGACAACCCGATTCTTTGGAACGAGCAGCAGCAACTTTTCGGGGAAGAGATAAAAGTATATATGAACGACAGTACCATCGATTGGGCGCATATCATCAATCAAGCGATGTCCATCGAACAAATTGACTCTGTAAATTATAATCAGGTAAGCGGAAAGGAAATGAAAGCTTATTTCCGGGATGGAGATATCTATCAGGCGGATGTCATCGGTAATGTCCGGATTGTATATTATACGATAGACGATAAGGACAGTACGTTGATTGGAGTCAATAATGCGGAAACCAGTCTGCTGAATGTATATTTAAAGAATAGAAAAATAGAGAAAATAAAGGCGAGTGCTAAAACAAACGGTACTATGTACCCGATGAGTTTGATACCGGAAGATAAGCGTTATTTGCCTTCGTTTGCCTGGTTCGATTACATTCGTCCGCTAAATAAAGAGGATATATTTGTCTGGCGCGGAAAGAAAGCCGGGCAAGAGCTGAAAGCTTCTGTTCGGAGAGATGTTCCGTTACCGACATTACAAAGACAAAAAGATAGATAATTATGGGAATGTTTAAAATGAGGAAACCACGTGGATTTAACCATCAATATATTTACGTGGATGAGCGGAAAGAAAAGCTCAAAAAAATGGAAGAAAGTGCGAAACGCGAATTAGGTATGTTGCCTGAAAAAGAGTTTCGTCCTGAAGATATCCGGGGCTCTTTTGTGCAAGGAACAACCCATTTGAAGCGTCGGAAAGAAAGTGGAAGTAAGCCCCTTACTTATGGGGCTTTGCTTGTGGCTATTGCGGCTTTATTATTTGTTATGCACTATCTGATAACAGGTAGCTGGAGTTTCTAATTTAATTGTATGAGTGATATAATTCGTTTATTGCCGGACTCAGTGGCAAACCAAATCGCTGCGGGAGAAGTGATTCAACGTCCTGCATCCGTTATAAAAGAGTTGGTTGAGAATGCCATTGATGCCGAGGCGAAACATATAAATGTAATAGTGAAGGATGCCGGTAAAACGAGTATTCAAGTAGTTGACGACGGGAAAGGCATGTCGGAGACGGATGCTCGTTTGGCTTTCGAACGTCACGCAACTTCAAAAATAAGGGAAGCTGCCGATTTGTTTGCTCTGACAACAATGGGATTTCGAGGCGAGGCTTTGGCTTCTATTGCGGCTGTAGCGCAGGTAGAGCTTAAAACACGCATGATTACAGAGGAATTGGGTACGTTGTTATCTATTTCCGGTTCGAAGGTAGAAGATCAGGAAGTGACATCTTGTCCTTCCGGCAGTAACTTTTTAGTGAAGAATCTGTTTTTTAATGTACCGGCACGACGTAAGTTCCTAAAGTCCAATCAAACGGAATTGAGTAATATCTTAACTGAATTCGAACGCATTGTATTGGTACATCCTGAAGTCAGCTTTACTTTGCACCATAATGAGGCTGAGTTATTTAATTTGCCGAAAACTACATTGCGCCAGCGTTTGCTTGATGTTTTCGGGCGTAAACTGAACCAACAATTGTTATCGGTGGAGGTGGAGACTAGTTTGGTAAAGGTTTCCGGCTTTGTAGGTAAACCTGAAACAGCCCGCAAAAAAGGAGCGCATCAATACTTCTTTGTCAATGGGCGTTATATGCGCCATCCCTACTTTCATAAAGCTATTATGGATGCATACGAGCATTTGATTCCCGCTGGCGAACAAATTTCTTATTTTATTTACTTTGAAATAGATCCGGCTAATATTGATGTAAATATTCATCCCACCAAAACAGAAATAAAGTTTGAGAATGAACAGGCTATCTGGCAGATTCTGGTTGCAGCGATCAAAGAGTCTTTGGGTAAATTCAATGCGGTACCGACTATTGATTTTGATACAGAAGGCATGTTAGATATTCCGGTTTATGAGAACAAAGCAAGTGTGGCTCCTCCGCGCACAAACTATAATCCTGATTTTAATCCGTTTAAAACAAGTGAATCTTCTTATTCACGTCCCCAGACTCAATGGGAAAACCTATATAAGGGATTGGAAAAAGTAAGCACCTCTTATTCCGAACCCGAATATCTTTCCATTCCGGACGAAGAACCTTCTATGTTGAATAGCGAAAGTTCTTTTATGGAAAAGTCTTCCCAGCATTACCAGTTCAAAGGACGTTATATTCTAACATCGGTAAAATCGGGTTTGATGATCATCGATCAACAGCGTGCCCATGTACGTGTCCTGTTCGATCGGTATTTGTCACAAATCGAAAAAAAACAAGGAGCATCTCAAGGTGTCCTCTTTCCTGAAGTAGTGCAATTTCCGGCTTCGGAAGCAGTAATGCTTGAAAGTATATTTGAGGATTTGGCGGCTATTGGTTTTGAATTGTCGAATTTGGGTGGCGGAAGTTATGCGATTAATGGAGTACCGACTGGAACCGAAGGGTTGAATCCGGTAGATTTACTTAGAAATATGGTACATACGGCCATGGAAAAGGGAAACGATGTAAAACGCGATATACAAAGTACCATTGCTCTAGCCTTAGCGAAGTCGTCTGCCATTGTGCCGGGACAAGTTTTAAGTAATGAAGAAATGAACAATTTGGTAGATTCTCTTTTTATATGTGAAGTGCCGAATTATACTCCGGATGGGAAAACGGTATTGTCGGTTATACCGGAGACTGATATCGACCGCTTGTTTTGATTCTATACCTTATTATATTATATAGGAACTTTCAAAGAAAACAAGAAGAGGATGGATGGTTGTATGGTTCGGGGACAATATATTGTTAAAAGGTTATGACTTTTTTATGAAAAATCATTGCATTTAGTATTTTTTGCTTATTTTTGCCGAGAAATAATATGTTAATTGAACAAGCACGCCCTATATGATAGGGGGAAATTACTTATTTAAAAGCAGTTGTTTGAAACATTTTTGTTCTTATTTGCGTTATTATTTGGAGTTAATGGCAATATAATTGAATAGTGATTTATTAATAGAAAAAAGTATGAAAAAGTTAATGATTGCGCTAGCTGTAGCTAGCTTGTCTACTGTTGCTTTTGCTCAGGAGACTATTGAAGTTGTTGAAGTACCTACTGAGAAGTATAGCGTATCAACAAATTCATTTTGGAGCAATTGGTTTATTCAAGTAGGTGGAAATTACAATGCCTTTTATTCAAGCCAGGAAGAAGGTGTATCTAAAAGCCCGCTTAAATCTGTAAGACGTCAATACGGTTTTGATGTAGCTATTGGTAAATGGTTTACTCCGGGAATTGGATTGCGTACTAAGTTTAATGGTATTTGGGGCAAACAAGTGAATAACAATAACAGTGCTCCTAAATTTGATTACTATAATATTCACGAGGATGTATTATTCAATTTGAGTAATATGCTTTGTGGTTATAGTGATACACGCGTATGGAACTTCATTCCTTATGCAGGTGCCGGTTTCGCTCGTAACTGTTCTTTCAACAATTATTCAATGACTTATAATGTAGGTCTTTTGAATACTTGGCGTTTAGGCGACCGTGTAAACTTGAACTTAGACCTTGGTTTAATGATGGCTGAAAGAGATTTTGATGGAATTGCTACCAAGAATGCAGGCCACACTGCAGCAAGCAGAGGTTGGAGAGGCTTTGATAAAGCGTTGACCGCTTCTGTAGGTTTCACTATCAAATTGGGTAAGACTACTGGCTTCCAGAGAACTCCGGATGTAGATGCTTTGATGGCATTGAACGCAGCTCAGCTTGACGCATTGAACTCGGCATTAGCAGCACAACAAGCAGAAAATGCTAGATTGAAATCAGATTTGGCACGTAAACCGAAAGAAGTTGTTAAGACTAACACTGTAAAAGAAGTTCTTGCTGCTCCTCAATCTGTATTCTTCAATATCGGTTCTTCTCAGATTGCATCTAAGAAAGAAATCGTTAACCTCCAGGCATTGGCTGATATGGCTAAAGAAACAGGTGCTAAGTTGAGAGTAACAGGTTATGCTGACAGTGCAACAGGTAGCGCAGCTTTGAACCAGAAGTTAAGTGAAGCTCGTGCAAACAGAGTAGCTGACGAGTTGGTTAAATTAGGTGTTAACCGTGATAATTTGATCGTTGAAGGTAAGGGTGGCGTTGCTACTTTGAAACCGAATTCATACAACCGTCGTGTTATCATCACAGCTGAATAATTAGAACTCAAATTTCAAAGTATAAAGTATATAGAAGAGCGTCTTTATGGGCGCTCTTTTTTTGTTCCTTTTATAGGGCTTTGTCTCTGGTTGCCGGAATGGAAATTCTATAGTTATCCTTGTGGAAGGGTAGTCTCTTTTTAACGGAGGCTTTCTCAACAAAGAAACTTTAGTATGGAGTGAAGTACTTATGAGAGGCTGACATTAGTAGTTTTTTATGTCTTTATGTTACTACTCTCTTTGTTCTAAGATCAGTAATATTCGGAAGAGGGAGTAAGGGAGCTAAGAACCCGATTTTATCTTTTAATATATTCTGTGAAATATACGTTGAAATGGGAAAGTAGACTGGGGTGATAGATTACTGAAATGATATTCTAAAATTGTTTATACAGCTTCCAGGAAAAAGAAATAAATATGTCTGAACACTATAACATAAGTAAATTTCGTTTGTGAGTATCGAAACTTACTTATGTTATAAGGTTGCTGGTGCAGGTTAATTGTAAGAAAGTCTGTCTAACAAGAAATAAATTTGTCTTATAGTAGAAGCACTCTTGTTATTTACCTACCGTTACCATATCTCCTTTATAAAGGACAATATCTTTAGCCCGTTCTCTAGGAAAAACATCTAATTGTTCGATTTTGCCATTTTTTAGAGTCACTTCTATGGTGGTTTGTTGCGGAGCATGCAATTTAAAATGTACATCCCATTCCATGGGCCAGGCAGGGAATAGGTAAATCTTCTCGCCAACTGTTTGCATCAACATTTCCTGTAAAGCAATCATGCCGCTTCCACCCCAATTATGGTCCGGTGTCCAGTCGTGACCAGGGCCCCAAAAAGCAGGAAAACGTTTTCTGGAATTCTGTAGCTTTAGTATTGTCAGCCTTTTTGCATCATCTGTTAGTCCTAACCGAGCACAGAATATGGGATCTTGATGCCAGCTTTCGTGACGATTTTTCTGGATTTCTTGGTCTGCTCCATACTTCCAGGTATTGATGGCTACTTCCAAATCCGGAAGGCCGATTCCGTACATGCCATACGGATAGACCGGATAGAGTTGCGGTAATTCTACATTGCTAAGTCGTTCCCACGATTTGGCCGGAGAGATGGTCTTATGTCCGTTCATATCCCTAAAATAAAGAGGCGGTATGTGACTTAACATTTCTTCCCAATGTGCACGTTGGCTTTCAGAAAGATACTTTTCTGGCAATTGTAGCAGGCGTTTCAAGACTGTGGTCAGAGCTGCTACCGTAGGGGCAGAGTTTGTAGCCATTTTATAGGTTTCGCAGGCAGTTCCCGGATATAAAACATAATGCCCTTCCCGATCGAAAATCTTAGGAGTACGCTGAGAGGCCAACATACGGTAGTGTTCGTCATAAAATGTCAGGCAGCTTTCTATAAACGGTATGTATCGGGAAATGTCTCTTCCTTCATAGGTTTCGGTATCGAGCATCATGAGACAGAATTCAAAAACCGTATCCCATTGATACTCTACGTAAGCATTGTACTGTAATCCTCTGGGATAATCTTTTGGGCGTTTAAAGCCATATGCATAAGCGGCGGGTAAACCGAAATTTTCTATTTGCTCGGTAAAGCAGGCGCCATTATGTCCCCAATACGATTGTGTCATCAGTTCGGCATTTTTTTGTGCCCGCAGATAAAAATTGAACTCAGCATCCATCATATCGAAATCACCGTTCTTTAGCATGGGCCAGTAGACTAAACGCTGGTTCTGCGCGGTTGCCACAGCGCCTCCCCAATTTCTGAAATCCGGTGTATGACGCGTGAATCCCCCTTTTACGAAAGAAGGATCGAACGTAAACAATCCTCCGTTAAATTTGGTCGGGCTGTCTCCGTATGCATTGCAAGCCAACATATATCTGAATAACTGATAATTTCTTCCTATTTGAAAGGCTACGCTATCTGTTGCGCTTGAGAGAAATATGTGGCTTCGGTTCCAGAACTGTTTCCACCAATCGAGGGTTGCTTTTCTATCTTGTTTAACCGTTTTGCTTTGTTTCCGTTGCAATTGTTTTAGCTGGTTGTACCAGTCATCAAAATGTTCCGCTTGCTGTGTATGCAGGTATAAAGCAAGTTGGTGTTGCGTTCGTGGGCGTGTACTTTTTAATTTCCAGGCTTTAAAGTCTGTGTTGACATAACGTCCTTCTTCCGTGCCGTCGGGTACGAACCCTTCGGCCTGTAAAATTCCTCCGAATGTACGGTTCTTAACCGGATTCCATAATTGTGGTTTTATGTCTTCGAGTTCCTCAATTTCTACGGTTTTGCTAAATGCAAAATCATCTCGGTTGCGATGATAAAAGAGTATTTGATTCTGTTCGAAAGCAATACTGTCCGGGTGGATGTAAATGTCAACGGTAGTTCCTTTCAGACCGCAGAAATGAGCATCTTCTCCTTTTGCCGCGAATTCTTTTGTCCGCCAGTTCTCATAAAAGGCTTCAGCCGAAATAGGTGTTTTGCTTTGTACATCTACATGTATAACCGGATGGAATACATCCACCCAGCATGTCACGGTAGTACCTTTTCCCTTAATCCGTACGCTGCCGTCCTGTAACGTGAGTGTTTGTTCAAAATCTTGTGTGGTGAAGGGGTTGGGAGAGAGGCGAAGCCGAATACGTCCCAATTTCAGGAAAGCATTGTTTTCATCAAAAGTGCCGCTCCGTGAAAAATAGAAAAGTATATCGTTATTTTCGACCCATACGTTGAGACCTATATCTCCACCGCCGCAGGGCATTGATTCGGATGAATTCTTACTTTGTGAAGTCCATCGGACGGAATAATCAGTGAGTGATGGAATGTTCGTCGTTTGCGTTTGCTTTTGTGCATGAATGTTTATGGCGTTGAATAAAAGGAATAAACCTAAAACGCCGGAGAATAAAGACTGTTTCATTTTGATAGTATTAGAGTTTCTAATAACGAAAGTAAATAAAATATCTGATATGAAGAAGCTTACGGCTTAATTTATTTAATGGGTTCGGTTGCTTTTGGCCTATACCATAGAAAATGTAAGTATTTTCCTGTTTCTACCTTTTGAGGCAAAGATTCTGCATGTAGGATATGCGAATGTTAAAACCTATTGTTGGAAAGGTTTTGGATAAGGTAATTATTGTGTCCTCTAGCGATTAACAATAGGGTACATACATTAACATTCTTCCCAATCCACCATTTCTAATAGTTCTTGTATTACGTTGGTTCTTAATAGGTTATGATTCTCTTTCAAAAAAGGGATTGAGGGAAGGAAACCTATCATTATTGTTTAAAAAGGAAATGCTGGTTTTCAGTGTGTTATGTGAAATATATCTCAAGAGCCTCCTCAAAAAGACGAAATAGGAATCCATATTTTCCATCTGCTTGAAAGGACTTTAAACAAGTGCCTTTTTATATTTATTAACTATTAAGGGATAAAATGATAAAGATTCTGTTTCGGCAAAGACCTACTACTGGATTTTTCCTTTTATTCAGCAGAAATTAGATCGTTGCGCAGCAGAAGTTAGGTATAAACCTCTACTGTGAAAAAGGTAAATCTCTACTGCGTAACTTTTGCTATTCAGTAGAAGTCCAGTATCACTTTAAAAGAAATCCTTGTTGTTTCTCCTCTAGCTTTTACATTAATTTACATTTTCGTCTGTCGTATTCCATATCTTCGTAGAATCGTTTTATTTGGGAAGGAAGTGGAGGGTATCGTCTCTGTCGCAAGGAAACGTGTTAGTAAATGTAAAATTTTAGGGTCAAAGTTCATCTATTTATTAACAATTGGCTCCTTATAATAGAATCAGCCTTGATTCACGTAATGTAAATCAAGGCTGATAAATGTTGAATTTTTATTGTAACCCGAAAATGATTATGATGGTTTTTTCCAAGAGTATTTTAATGGAGCACTCTTGTTTTCCGGATTTTGTTCCAATAGTGGGTTAGCGCTCATATCTCCTGATGGAATCTTCCACAACCAGCTTTTAGTTGGTTTATTTGTCATTGGATAATTGAAAAATCCTTTTAAGCGGGAAGTTGCCATATCGGTTTGCAATTCAATATTTTGATCGTAGATTTGACGGCTTCTCCAGGCAGCTTCTTCGGCCCTGTCGCCTAGAACTCCCTTACGAAGTTCATCGTAATATGCCTTTCCTTCACCGACGAATTCCCACAAACGTTCCTGTAAGATAGCATCGTCCATTTCTTTTTGTCCCATAGCCGGCAATGCATCCAATCCGGCGCGTTGGTGCACTAAGTTCAATTCCGCCAATCCGTCACCAGCTTTTAATAAGTTTGCCGCTTCTGCATAGTTAAGTAAGACTTCTGCATAACGCAACATGGGGAAATTAGGAGCTGGTAAACTATTATAGAGTGATACGTCTGCCCATGGATCAATGTATTTGGCATTGATAAGAGTTGAGAACGCATATTTATCTTCAACAAGATACGGCTTGTTTTCGGTTGATTTCCAATATTCAGCTTCCTTATCAAAAATAAAATGCACATCTTGTTTGTTAGTGAACTCGGTCAGCAATACTTTGCGGCGCTCATCTTTTTCATTATACGAAGCGTAAATGTCCAAAGTGGGACCGAAACGGCAATAATAAGCACCTGCTACTACTTTGCCATCTTTCTTCATTCCTCCATATACTCCGAAGTCAATAGCCATACCATTGCTTCCATTTTCACCGTTGAAAAATTGCAATTCAAATATCGATTCGACATTGTTTTTAGCGTTTTGATTGAACCAATACCAAAGATTTGTATAGCCTCCCGGTACTAAATCATATTTACCATCCTTGATAACATAACCACTGTACTCTTTGCTTAGTTCTAATTCCTCTTTGTTTGCAGCTAAATTATCCTCATTACTGATTGTAGCTTTGTAAAGATAAGCTTCTCCCAATAAAGCGTGACATGCTCCCTTCGAAGCGCGCCATACTTCGTAGCCACTTGTTCCTCGATGAGGAAGCATGCCGGCAGCGTCTTTCAAATCGGTAAAGATACGTTCCCACACTTTATCTGCACTTTCACGAGGTACTTTCAATCCGGAAATTCCTTCAGTATAAGTTAAAGGTATGGGACAACCACCATAAATACGTACAACGTGATAGAATGAGTAAGCACGGAGGAAGAGCGCCTGTCCTTTGATATATTTCTTTTTGGTTTCGTCCATATTTACATCTTCTACGCGACCAAGCACGATGTTGGCATCATTGATGGTAGCAAATGCTTTACTCCACAAGTCGGAGAAAGTATTATTGATGTTATTCATATCCGACCACGTGTTTCGGTAGTGGTTTTGCGACTCTTTACGGTAATTCGCCTCACCTAAATCTGTCAGTATTTCCAAAGGAGCAATGTAGTTACGTCCACTTGCTGCCATGTTGCGAAAAGCGTGGTATGTATTGTTGAGTGCAGCGTTTACCTCATTTTCGGTGTTGTAAAATTTGTCCGGATCAATGAATGTGTATGGATTTTCATCCAAATCGGTACAGCCTGTGTAGACTACAGCCGCTAAAGCTACTGCGCCAAATACTGTATATTTTTTGAGTTGTGATAATATTGTATTCATATAATTCTTTCGTTTATAAATTAAAATTTAGCACTTACACCAAACATGATTGTTTTACCCCAAGGATTACTTACGTCACCGTTTTCCGGATTGTAACCGTTGGTTTTAGATTTGGTAAAGAAGTTTTGGAAGTTCATTTTAAACGTTAGTTGCTTCACTGTCTTGATGTCAATTAACGAAGTAAAGTCATAGCTCAACTGAATATTCTTCAGAATGAAATAATACCAGTCTGCATTTGTACGGCTACTCAACAAACCATTAAAACCTGCACGCGGAAGGTTTCCGTTCGGATTACTTTCACTCCATTTGTCTTTGTATGCGTCTTTGCTAATCCATCCGGTCAGACCTCCAACCGAGTTTTCTGCTTGTAACAAATAGTTTCCGTTATCGGTTTGTCCGGAAGTGTTGGTTGCATAACCCATAGCCGCCCTGTGATTCGCTTCAGCTCCTGCTACAGAGGCGTAATCCCATGCGCCTTGTCCGTAGATATCTATTTTGAAATCTTTATATTGTGCACCTACATTGAAGCCATAGAAATATTTCGGTTCGGTAGAACCTAGGCAGATGTAATCTTCAGTGCTTAAAGTATGGTCATTGTTTCTATCCCAAAACATCTCATCTCCCAATTGTGCTCCGGAAGCGTAATCAGGAAGTTGTTCCTTATAAGCATCCAATTGTTCTTGGGTTTTGATAATACCTAGTGACTTATATGCCCATACAGAGTTGACGGGATATCCTTCTTTTAAATAACTTCCGATACCACTGTTTTTACCGTTGTTCAACTCTTTATCTTCGTGTTCGTTCAACTCTTTAATTTTGTTGGTGCTGTAGGTGAAGTTTACCGAAGCGTTCACACTCCAATCTTTATCTTTATAGATATCACCGCCAATTGTCACCTCAATACCTTTATTGCCTACTTTACCTACATTACTCATTACTGAACTGAAACCGGACGTTGAAGGAATCGGGGTATCATAAAGCAAATCGTTGGTGGTACGGTTATAATAATCGAAGTTGATGTTCAAACGGTTCCACAAACTCAGGTCAAAACCTAAGTCGATTTGTGTGGTACGCTCCCATTTTAAATCGGGGTTACCTACTGATTCACCATATCCCGGAAGTAAGATACTACCATCGGAGTATCCGTATTTTGTTCCGGTAGAAAGTTGGGCAAGCGATTTGTAGTTACCAATTTCCTGGTTACCGGTTACACCATAGCTTCCGCGGATTTTTAAGTCCGTAATTACATTATTATCTTTTAAGAAACCTTCTTCGGTAACACGCCATGCTAAACCAACCGATGGGAAAAGTCCCCATTTGTTGTTTTTACCAAACCGTGAAGAACCATCATAACGTGCTGTAGCAGTCAGTAAGTATTTGTCATTGTAAGCATATGAGATACGACCTGTAAAAGAAATCAATTTGTTCCCATAAATATCACTTCCATAACCGGAAAGCTCTTTTCCATCAATTTTCCAAGCACCTAACAAATCGTTGTCGAAAGCGGAAGAAGAAGCTTTGAGGCTTTCATATTTATAATCTTGATAAGAATATACACCTGTAGCTGTGAGGCGGTGTGCTCCCCATTGGTTTTTGTAGGTAATGATGTTATCCATTAGTTTACTACGACCTTTGCCCCAAGCGTGACTTCCGGAACCTGTACCCGTAGCATCAATAATGGCTGCAGCCGTCTGTGAACTTCTATATTCATATTTTCTAGTATTCTTCAAATCATATCCGATACTAAGCTTGTAACTCAAATGCTTGTTGAAAGCGATTTCTGCAAAGAAATTGCCAAGGAAACGTGTATTGTTACGGCGGTCGGTGGTAGCGGCAATATCGGCTACCGGATTAAATTTGGCTGCACCGTTGATAGCATTCCATGAACCATCCTCGTTTTTAACCGGTTGAGTTGGAGAGGCTGTACGGAAGATTTCGCTGGTAGCGTTGTTAAATACATCCTGTTTAGACGTCGTGAACTGGATACTTGAACCCACTGTCAGCCAACTGTTGAATTGATGTTGCAAATTGCTGTGGATAGAATATTTTTCAAATCCTTGTGATTCGATTAAACCTTCCTGGTCATAATAACCGGCAGAAAGCATATAGCTGGTCCCATTGTTATTACCGTCAAACGTTACGCTGTAATCTTGCGTAAAGGCTGTCTTTTGGATGATTTCTCTCTGCCAGTCGGTATATACACCGTTTGCAGGAGCTTGTTGACCACTATATTTTAGCCAATCTTCTCCTGTAATCAAATCTACCAGACGGTCGCGCATCTGAATACCTGCGTTGAGGTTAACAGTACAGTTCTTTGCTCCTTTAGTACCTTTTTTAGTTGTAATCATGATGACGCCGTTGGCACCGCGTGAACCATAAATAGCTGTAGAAGACGCGTCTTTCAACACTTCCATTGACTCGATATCGGCCGGATTGATGTCGTTTAAGTCACCGTCCATCAAAGGGAATCCGTCTACTACATACAGAGGCTCGTTACTTGCGTTGATAGAGCCGGTACCACGCACACGGATGGTAGGAGCGGCACCCGGTTGGTTGCTGGTAAAAACAGCTACACCGGAAGACTTTCCTTGAAGTGATGCTAACGGACTGGATGATATAGTAGCGGTGATAGCATCGGTTTTTAATTGTGTGGCCGAACCCGTCAAGTCGCTTTTCTTCATAGTACCATATCCTACAACAACTACTTCATCGAGAAGCTCGGTGTCTTCTTTCAGCACAATTTTAAGCGGGGCGGAACCTGCTGTAACATTTTGGGTAACATAACCGACGTAGGAAATAGTCAGTGTAGATTTAGCAGGTGCATTCAAGGTGAAGTTTCCGTCAAAATCGGTAACCGTACCGTTTGAAGTGCCTTTTACAACGATACTGGCACCGATAATAGGTTCGCCTGCAGTGTCGGTAACAGTACCTGTTATCTTCTGTTGGGCATAAGTGAACACAGATATTCCCAATACAAATAGGAAAAGGAATATTTTTTTTGTGAAAGTCGTGTTCACATGATTAGATAATGTTCTTTTCATGTTTTTCATTGATTAATAGTTAAACATAAGGTTTATTCTGATGGCAAAAATACGTCGGGGTCAAGGTAAAATCCAAATCTTACGGTAACATTCTAGTGTCGTTCCTGTAACATTTTGCCATGTTACACTGAAAAAGCATTGGAATAGAACTGTATAGGTGTGTCTTTTACACTTAATAAAGCCCCTCTTTGCTGACAAATAGATGAATGTGCCTGTATGGACAATACTTTATGACTGCCTTTGGAAAAGTGAGCTCTCTTGTTCTCTGATAATAGAGAACAAGAGAGTGTGAGATATAAAAAGGAAAGTGATAGTGGTGTACATTATAAAGTCTTTTTGATTTCTTCCAGAGCTTTGCGGTCTAGTTTCAGTTTTACCATTCCCATCGGATGAAAACGTTTGCCGTTTACTACTGCGGCATAAATTACGGTATAGATGTCGTTTCCCTCGGGGATGAGACAAAGCGGAGTTCGCATCGTATCCCACCATTTTTTCATGGTCGGGTCAAACGGAATATAATGAGCTTGGCTCCAGTGCAATCCATCGCGCGAAAGCGTATAAGCCATCATGTTGGGTAAATCGTGCGTTGCAGGACCTCCGTCGAATACGGCAATATAGAGATCATCCGTGAGTTTGGATACAATCGGGTTCTCTACAAACTCAGGATGAATAGATACGATAGGGTTCACGTCTTCTCCCATTCGTGTCCAGGGGCCTTCCAAATCTTCGGCGGTAGCCAGACCGACATACCAGCCGCGCCCACCGTTATACGGATAATCTGACTTTTTAGCATAAGGGAAGGCACCACTATAAAAACCATACCATCCTTTATCCGTTTTGTAAGGGAAGAAAGAAGCCACTCCTTGGCGCCCCTCCCATAATTGAGAATCCAGTCCCGGTTCAATAACAATCGTGCAATCTTTATACGGGCCTCCGATACCGTCAATTCCTTCTACCGTAGACTCGCAACGCCAAATGCGGCCGAAAGAGTGGTTGGGAGCTACTTCTTTATCGCATGTATAAGCCAGATAGTGCCCTTGCCAACGGTTTTTCTTTTCGTTGAATATAGGCATATACGACCAGATAGCCGCGCGACGGTCGTTCATCGGATTGTCTTCGTGCGATACGGCATATGTTCCGCTCGATTGGTAAAGAGTAGATTCCCGTTGCCAATGAATAGCATCCTTGCTGGTCCAGTGGCCGATGCGGGTTTTGATACGGTCGAACTCAGGACCGTGGTCACTGTCGCCGGCACGTTCTGTTGGGAACATGTGATAAACGCCGTTGAGCTTTATGCATTGTCCTCCTTCAAAACCACCTTGTATGCCTTCTGTTCCGGGCATGCCTTCGTCTACTACAGGGTCTTGTTCTCCTCCAATGACTTTGAATAAAGCCGGACCTTCTGAATAACCTTCGGTAAAAAAGGAAAGGTATTTGCTTGCGTCCGCAAGTTTAGCGTCTCGCGTTTGTTTGGGTACATTGCCTCTGGTTATACCCAATAAAATAACCTTGCCTGCACATGCTGCAGGAATAGATAACCGGTGTTCCCCTTTTTTATAAGATATTCCATAAATATGGAGTGCGGGAAGTTCGGTCACCCTTAATCCGTTTTTCAAGAATGGTGCGGCCATTACAGAACCTTTCCCGGGATTCAGCTTGTCTATATATTCCTTTTGCGGAGAAGCGATTAGAAGAGTGCCCGGTTGCTTCAATTTTAGCGAAATAGTTTGTGTTTGTGTACTTTTTCCTTCTGTTTGGATTCCGAATAAGTTTTTTAATTCGGGAGCGTATTCCAGTATGCTGTTTAAACAGCCTTTGAAAACGGATGTTCGCTGCTCTATAGGAAAGGTTTTGTGTTCGGTTTCATAGCCTATAGCTTTCCATGGTTTTTGCGCTCCGCCTAATTGGCTCCAACAAAAGATAATTGAACAGAGTATTAATTTCTTCATAAATCAATGATTAATATGTTTGTTTAATGAGATATCGAATTTGGTTGGCGTTTTCTTCCGATTTGATTTTCAGATGAATACGGTACATTGTGTTCCACATCTTCCGGAGTCCTTCGTCTGTCAATTCTATTTTTTCTATTTCCGGTTTTAGTTGATCCGGATTGTAGTTAATCTGGAATGTCTTCCCATTTAAGTTCAAACCGATTGCTCCTTCCGACTGTAAATCCGGTCGGGCGGAAGTCATCAAAATGATGCTTGACGGCGATTGGTAAGATTCAAGCCGGTAGTTTTCTTCGAATTTGATTTCGTTCTTGTTCCGTAGAAGCGTAGCGGAGCGTATCCATCTCTGTACTTTGGCTTCGGCAGGATAGGCTTGAGCTATGTCTAATGAGAAAGATGCGTATGATTTCCGTATATCAGCTTTCAGTTGGGTGGCTTTGTATTGTTTTCCTGGAGCCTGTTCGGTCCCGTTGATAATAGGTGCATTATGGTACAAAGAGCGGGTGGTCCAAATAGTGTATCGCTCGTTTGTAAAGGTTTTGCCGCTGTATGCTTCCGGACCGACATCTACCAAAAGCGGGATTCCGTCGGTATACACTATATAGCTTCCCACATCATTGTGATTATGGCTTTGGTCGTTATGTCCGCCTTTCATGGCAAGGGCCAGTCCTTTGTCACTTCCGGCTTTACATCGGGTGGCAAAAAGCTGTAAATCGGGTAAGTAGACATCTCTTTCGAATGGGATAGCAGAGCTTTGGGCCATAAGCTCCTTTAAATGACAGAATGTATAGATGAAACGTCCCATAGATTCTCCTTTTCCGGTAGCTAATGGCTGTTGGTCACGAATAAGTTCGTCGCGTCGGAGTGTGGCGAAACTTTTCAGTTGTTCGCTGCCTATAAATTTGCCATAATTAAAAACGATTCCCGGATGGAGGTTTGTCTTGGCCGATGCGTCGCCATGATTGATGAAGCGGTTTTGCCCCATGTATATCCGGCTGATGAAGTTACCCATGTTACGGAACTTTTCTTCACCGGACAGGTCGATACCGCCTTGGGTTGCCAGATGAAGCAGGTAGGCGCAGTCGAACAATGCTCCGCTTGCGTTGGCCCAATATCCCGGTCCCTCATCACATCCTCCGTCATTGGGATAGAAAGAGTAAAAGATATCCAACGATTTTAATATTTGTTGCACGATTTCAATTTTTTGATTACGCGGCTCATCCGATAGTAATGTGACAGCAAGCCAGTTGGAACAAATCCAGGGATTCCAGTTGTTTTCGGCTTTCATCCACCAATAAGTTTCCTTACTGCAAGGGTCGAGCATTCTTCTTTTCAGCTCGTACTGTATGCGTCGGTTTAGCTGGGGCGAAATACTGTCCAACTCTTTTCGGAATAAATATTGTGTCCAAGCCAGATCTCCGGCTGTTTGGGACGTATAGAGAGCAACCGTCTGGTTTTGCTGTATATCCGGTAGATTACCGTTGTAATGAGCCGGCAATCCCCACCATGATTCTTCACAGACCGACCATATTCCGTTTACGATATCGGGCAGAAAACGTCCCTTTCTTTCAAACATTTCGCCCATGATAAGCGTGTTCAGTTTCTTTCGTTTATCAAAATAGACGGCCTGATAGTTGTTGCGATTACCATTTGCAGCGAATTCCATAAATAAGGTAGCCGGCAGACTTTGCCAAGTTGTATGTAAAACCTTTTCGGCGGAATGGATATAGACATTCCGCACAGTATCGGGGACATCCATCCATTGTTTGTCACCATATGTAGGGTAAGGATGGAATTCGGAAACCAACATTCTGTCCAAATCGGCCTTCGTCCATTGCGCCAGTGATGAAGCTATGCCCGATAAGTTAAATATGACGGCTATCAATAGGCAAGCCGGGCGCAGCGGAGTGGAAACAGAATAGTTAACGATATCATACTTTCTGTTAAGAGACTGTTGCAGGCGTGAGACGAACGGCTTTTGTAGTTTTTTATATAAAGCAATTAGTTGTTTCATTCACTTCTTAATAATAGTATGGTTTAAGTTTTGAAATTTCTATATCTTTTGATAATAAAAGAGTAATCACTTGTTTAGAAATTAAAGGAGAAAAAGTTTTAAAGAATGCGAGTAAATCTCGGTTTACTTTAAGTCGGTATTCCGGTTGATCTCTCCTTGTATTTATTTCTGATTTCTTGCGAAAACTCAATAAGTAATACGGTTGTGCCGGGCATTTTTATTAAGTCGGAAGTACCTTTTTATTGAGATGTTACACCAGCTGCCCTGTTTTGTTACAATTGCGACGGATAGAGTTCCATACAGACCGCTTAATTCTGGAGAGAGAACTCTTTTTCGCTATGTTCCAGGCAGTAACAGATATGATTATGGGGTACAGCCGATATATTGTTTTTTGTCCTTATATTGTAAAACAGCGTTTTAAACATTTCATTATTATTTCAAAATACCTACATTTGCACGGCACTTATTCCGAGTGCTCCGTATTCTCGGCAAATAATGCTCTGCGTCCTCGGTTTACCGGGTAAATAAGTTAATTTGGATACTGGATACAGATGTATAAAATTTGATAAAGAAATCAAATGTCAAACGAAGAATTAGAGAGGGAATCTGTGGACGCCTTAAGAAGTGCTTTCGAGCGGTTTTTTAAGGAAAACTATTCGCGTCTCTATTATTATGCGCTTCGTTATATTCCCGATACAGAAATATGTAAAGATCTGGTGAGCGATTCTTTTCATTTTATGTGGGAGCGAATCGAAACATTTCGTACGGATACGGCTCTTACTTATATGTATACCCATGTTCAGCATCTTTGCATCGATTATATCAGGCGCTCGGAGATGAAAGAAGCAAATGTTCCTTCTTACCTGTCGATGCTGAAAGAATGGAATGCTACGGATTGGCAGGAAAGAGAAGAACGGATCCGGACAATTATGCGTTTGATAGAAAAGATGCCGTCTGTCACCAGGGAGGTGATGGAACAGTGTTACCTTTATAAAAAGAAGTATAGGGAGGTGGCTGCCATGACGGGACTTTCCGAGAGTGGCGTGCGCAAACATATCATGAAAGGATTAGACATTATCCGTTCGTATTTTTCTGTTAAATATAAAAAAGGAAGTAACTAAAGTGCTTGTGAGTTCGTAGTAATGTAAATAAGGTATAGAAGATAATTATGAGTGAACAAGAAAAAACAGAAAGCGCGCCATCTCCGTCGAGGAGGGCAGGCGGATCGACTGCCCGCGCGCCTCCTGAATCAGCCGG
>ENA-OPCT01000502-OPCT01000502.1-human-gut-metagenome-genome-assembly--contig:-NODE-502-length-20759-cov-5.735607_pt1 | contig 20759 bp, 22 predicted proteins | sample MGYA00241572_ERZ501495 | MGnify/ENA primary metagenome ERZ501495 (study PRJEB25962, sample SAMEA2042580) | human gut metagenome | biome: human gut; feature: human-associated habitat; material: faeces... | reverse complement strand
GGCGGCACTGCCCGCCAGCCGGGGCAGCCAGCGCTGTTTGTGACGGCCGCGGTACAGGAAAAAGCTGCCCGCCATCAGCACCAGCACCACGATGATGGTCACCACCATGCTGGGCTGGATCTTGAGGCCCGCAGCGGATGCCACACCGGCAGCCTCCGACACCTGTGTCAGATCCCATGGCAGGAACGGCTCGCCGCGCAGCTGCAGAGTGTAAAAGTTCACCGCGCAGGGCGCACAGCCCAGCACCGCCATGCCCAGCGTGGACAGCGGCGGACAGCGGAACACCCAGTCCAGCAGCAGCCACACCAGAAACAGCAGTAGCCACGCCAGCAGATAAGCCCCGATGTGCGGGAAGATAAAACTTGCAAAAACGTCTGCGCTCAGGCTCCCGCGGGCGATCCCCTCGCCCAGCAGCAGCACGATCAGCGATGCCGCCAGCGGGAATACCATCCGCAGCGCCAAAAGCGGTTTGGGAGTTTTCATAATTCCTGTTCCTTTCCTCATCCTTGAAACCTCAGATCATACGCAGAAGCACATTTCTTTACGCTTTTTGCACAAAGCTTCTGCGATTATTATAGTCACTTCCACAAAAAAGTCCACCCTGTTTTTGCAAAAAATTTACAAACCCAGCTTCACGCGCAGCTTTTGCCACCATTTGAGCTGTTCCGGCTGCGGCGGTGCTTCCGGCAGGGCCGTGTGCACCAGCACCGCATCCGTGCCAATGGTCTCGATCTCCTGCCATGGAATGGTCAGGCTATCGTCCCGGCCAAGCAGTCCGAACAGCCTTGGCCGCCCCAGCAGGATCAGGCTCTGCAGCCGGGCGGTGGCAGGGTCAAAGGTCAGGTCGTCGGCCCGGCCAAGGCAGACCCCCTGCTCCAGCTGCACCACCTCTTTTTCACACAGTTCCCGGATGGTCAATGCCCTTCTCCCCTTTCTGCCACAGCTTATGCAGCCGCCGGGCACATCATGCAAAAAGCAGTGGAAACCGCATGGCAGATTGTGGTATACTGTGGGCAGAGCATTCCATGAGAAACAGAGGAAATTTTAAATGTATAAAAGCATCGTGTTTGATCTGGGCGGTGTCATGGTGGATTTTGCCCCCCGCGCCTATCTGGTAGACCGCATTTGCAATGAAGAGATCGAGGAGCAGGTGTACGACCTGACCTTTGGCAGCGAGGAGTGGAAGCAGCTGGATGCGGGGCTTGTCTCCCGCTTTGACGGCAATCAGGCCATGCTGCGCAACGCCAAGGCCGCCGGGCGCGAGTTTGAGGTGCAGGGCGTGCTGGACGACTGGCTGCACATCCTGCGCCCGCGCCGCCGGATGCAGGAGCTGGTGCGCCGCCTGAAGAACCATGGCTACAGCGTGTACTATCTCAGCAACATCCCGGAGGACGTGCTGGCTCTGCTCAAGGAGCGCGGCGTGCTGGACCGCTTTGACGGCGGCGTAGCCTCCTGCGAGGTGCACATCAACAAGCCTGACCCCCGCATCTATCAGGCCCTGCTGGACAAATACGGCCTGAAAGCCAGCGAGTGCGTGTTCATCGACGACAATCTGGCCAATGTGCAGGCCGCATTCACGCTGGGCTTCGTGGGCATCCGGATGAAGGAGAGCGTGGGCACCCTGATCCGCAGCCTTGCCACCTGCAATGTGGCCCTGCGCTGACCTCCGTGACCCAAAACAGCTCCTGCCGGAAATGCTCTGGCAGGAGCTGTTTTGCTGCTTTAGGAATTACTTTTTCTCGTAGCTCTGGCAGTAGTGCGGGGTCTCCACCTGCTGCGTATCGCAGGTGCACTGCTCGGTCACTTTGATCTGGGGCAGGTCGCACTTGCAGCCGCTCACATTGTGGCTGCACTCGCAGACATCACAGGTAACGCCGATGTTTTCCATATTTATCACCTCTCTGTCCACAGTATGGCCTGCGGGCAGGGTGTTTATTCTGGAAAATTCAGCCAGCCTTTTTCGCTTCGCGCTTAGACCGGAGTGTGACTGCCGCATGCCGGATGGAAAGCACCGGGTGCACCGGCAGCATCCGCGGGCCTGCCCAGCGCATCACCGCGCGGATCTTCTCCCGCATTTCCGGCTTGTAGCAGTGCACTTTGCAGGCCGAACAGAAGGTTTTGGTCTCCATGAACGGGCATTTGTCAATGCGGGCCAGGGCGTAATCGTGCAGCTGCCGGCACTCCGGGCACAGGCTGCCTTTGGGTGTTTTGTGCTGCCTGCGGCAGTAAAGAGCGATCATCTCGCTCACCAGCATCTTTTCATCTGCGCGCTTCTGATCCAAGTTCTTCGGGGTATCCTGCATGGGACGGGGCCTCCTGCTGCCTTATTTTTTTCTACGGTCCGACCGCATTGCAGCGCGGCGCACCGCACGGCGCAAAAATGCAAAGCCTACCGTAACACCAATTGCTGCAGCCACTGCCATATACACCGCCTTCTGAAACCAAAGCGGCAGGAGCGCAGACCTTTCCGTCTGCTGTCCCCTGCCGCAGTTTTGATGCATTCTGTACAGAGGCTGCTGCTTTTGCGTGAAAGTTAGCATTTACTAACTTTCAGCTCTGCAAAAACACCGTTTTTCGGTGTTCTCATAGTTTATCGCAGCTGTCTCTGTTTGTCAAGAGAAGTTTCTCCTGTTTACCATGCAGCCAGATCTGCACCCAGCTTGCGGCATGCAGCCTGAACATCATCGTCCGGGGCCTCGTTGCAGATCAGGCCCTCACCGTTGAGCACCTGTGCGCCGTCGCCCTGAGCACGCTCCACCCAGTCACGCATCCACTGGCCGTCGCCCCAGCCGTAGGAGCCGAACAGGGCGATCTTCTTGCCGTTCAGAGAACCCTCCAGATCCGAGAACATCGGCTCGAACTCGCTCTCCTCCAGCTGCTCAGCACCCATTGCGGGGCAGCCAAAAGCCACTGCATCAAACTCAGCCAGCTTTGCGGCGTTCATCTCGCTGCAGGGCACGATGGTGCCGTTTGCACCCTCTGCCACGCAGTTTGCCATGGTCTCAGTGTTGCCGGTTGCGCTCCAGAATACGACTGCTACTTTGCTCATAAAGATCGTCCTCTCTCAAATCAATATTAGTTAGATGTATCTAACTTTATGTTCCATGAAAATGCGTCCAACCACGCAGACGCATCCTCATTTGGTTAGTATCTTCTAACCACTGATAGAATACCACAGCTTCCCGGCTGTGTCAAGCCTTTTATTCAAAAAGAACTGCCGCGGCTGAAAGTACGCCGTAGATCACCGGCTGGTGCAGCAGATACAGCAAAAGCGAGTGCCGGCCCATCCAGCCCAGCGCCGGGCAGACCGAACGGCGCAGCGGTTCCATCCGCGCCCGGCCCACCACGCCGTGCAGAAAGTACCCTGCCCAGAACAAAAACAGCCACGGCAGCAGGGCAAAATAATCGGTGGAATAAAAATCGAAGGGCAGAAAGCCGAAAAACGCTGTAAAGTAATTCGCGTACCATGCATCCGGCAACGCAAGGCGCAGCCCGCCGAAGCCGAGTCAACGCTCGTCCAGATGATAAGTCAGTGCAAACAGCACCGCCGAAACCGCCAGCCCTGCGGCGGGCGGGATCTTTTTCAGCAGCGGTTCCAGCACACCGGTGAGCAGCATGGCGCTGCCCAGAAAGGTCAGCACACCGAACACCACCCGGTCCTCCGGCATGAAGACCAGCGTCACCACCGTGACCAGTGCCCCGGCAGCAAACACCTGTGCGCCGCGCTTCAGGGTGCGGTGTCCCAGCGGCACGCAGAAGCCGGACAGCAGGATGAACACCCAGCAGATGGTCTGCTGCCACAGACGCCCCGGCATTCCCGCGTACCAGTCCATCCAGATGCCGAACAGGAACATCATGTCCCAGCAGGCATGGTACAGCATCATGCTGACCAGATCCAGCCCGCGCAGCTCGTCCAGCAGGGCGTAGCGGCCCGCCGGGGCCTTTTGCCGGGTGGTGTGTCCGTTTTTCATTCCCCCGTCTCCCCTTTCGCAGTCCATTGAACACGAGATAAATTATAACCCGCCGCCGCTGTGCCTGTCAACGGAACCGTTCCGTAGGTTGAACAAAAAAACCGCTGCACAGCGGCAAAGCCATGCAGCGGTCAGAATGGATAACCGGGGAAACCTTATCAGACTTCGGTGTTGAAGTAGCGCTTCAGCAGGCCCTCAAAGCCGCGGCCGTGACGGGCCTCGTCCTTTGCCATCTCGTGAACGGTGTCGTGGATGGCATCCAGATTCAGGGCCTTTGCCTTCTTGGCCAGATCCATCTTGCCTGCACATGCGCCGCACTCGGCCTCGGCACGCATCATCAGGTTCTTCTTGGTGCTGTCGGTGACAACTTCGCCCAGCAGCTCTGCAAAGCGGGATGCGTGGTCTGCTTCCTCGTAGGCATAACGCTTGTAAGCCTCAGCGATCTCGGGGTAGCCCTCGCGCTCAGCCACACGAGCCATTGCCAGATACATGCCGACCTCGCTGCACTCACCCTCAAAGTTTGCGCGCAGGCCATCCACGATCTCCTGCGGCACGCCCTCGGCCTTGCCGATGCCCACAACATGCTCGGTGACATAGGTGTTTCCGCTCTTCTCCACAAAAGCGGAAGCAGGAGCCTTGCAGACGGGGCACTGTGCCGGGATCTCGCCTTCAGCAATATAACCACAAACGGTGCAAACGTACTTCTTCATAAGAATAGACCTCCATCATTCTTTTTATATCAGTTAGAAAACAGGCTGGGCGGTGTTGGTACTCACCGGCCCTTGTCATGGCTCTATTATAGCGAATCATTCCTAGTTAGTCAAGGATAATTTTAAGAATAATTCCTATTTATTTTGCCTTACAGATAAATTCCGGCAGGGTCACTAAAAACCATCCTCAAAAACTGTGTGCTTTGCCCTGTGCACCTTAAAAACAGCAAAGCCGCCCTGCACACACAGGACGGCTTCTGCCTTGTTCTTCCTTCTTCTATGGGAGATCAGACCTGCAGGTTGCTGCTGGTAGCGGCTTCGGAGCCGTCGGCAGCATCAAACTCGTAGTCGTTGCCGGGCAGGATAGCGTTCAGCAGGATGCCTGCGATCGCGGCCACAGCCAGACCGGACAGGTTGATGGTGACGCCTGCAACGGCAAAGCTGACACCGCCCACAGAGTTGAAGCCCAGTGCGCACACCAGAATGACAGCGGCCACGATCAGGTTGCGGCTGTTGGTAAAGTCCACGCGGTTCTCCACCACGTTGCGCACACCGATGGCGGAGATCATGCCATACAGCACAAAGCTGATGCCGCCGATGATGCCGGTGGGGATGGTGTTGATGACAGCCTCAAACTTGGGGCTGAAGCTCAGGATGATGGCCAGGACAGCCGCAATGCGGATGACCAGCGGATCGTAGATCTTGCTCAGGGCCAGCACACCGGTGTTCTCGCCGTAGGTGGTATTGGCCGGGCCGCCCAGCAGGCCGGCCATGGTGGTTGCCAGGCCATCACCCAGCAGGGTACGGTTCAGGCCGGGGTCGTTGATATAGTTGTGGCCCACGGTTGCGCTGATGGCGGCGATATCGCCCACATGCTCCATCATGGTTGCCAGTGCAATGGGGATGATGGTGAACAGTGCGCTGATGAACTCCGGGCTGCCGTCGATGGCAAACAGGCCCATGGCCTCCTTGTGCAGAGGGATGCCCACCCATGCAGCCTCAGAAATGCGCTGGAAGTCCACTGCACCGGTCACCAGTGCCACTGCGTAGGACACCAGCACGCCGATGAGGATGGGCAGGATCTTGACCATGCCCTTGCCCCAGATGTTGCACACGATCACGACACCCAGTGCCACAAAGGCCAGGATCCAGTTTGCCTGGCAGTTGTTGATAGCAGAGGGGGCCAGGATCAGGCCGATGGAAATGATGATGGGGCCAGTGACCACCGGCGGGAAGAACCGCATGATGCGGCGGATGCCGAAGGTGGAGATCAGCAGGCTGGCCACCAGATACACCAGACCGGAAAATGCGACGGCGGCGCAGGCGTAGGGCAGCATCTTGGTGTTGGCAACGGTCAGGTTGCCGTCTGCATCTGCCAGCATGGGGGCCACGATGGAGAAGCCGCCCAGATACGCAAAGGAGGAGCCGAGGAATGCAGGCACCTTCTTTTTGGTAATGAGGTGGAACAGCAGGGTGCCCAGACCTGCGCACAGCAGGGTGGTGGAAACGCTCAGGCCGGTGAGCAGCGGCACCAGCACCGTTGCGCCGAACATGGCAAACATGTGCTGCACGCCCAGAATGAACATGCGGCCTGCGCCCAGCTGGCGCGCGTCGTAAATGCCTTTGGAGTAATCGATCTTTTCGCTCATGAAGTTTTTCTGCCTCCTACAGAACTCGCAGCCCCAAAAAAAGAGGCACCGCCGTCAGCAAAACGGCAATGCCCCTGAAATTTGGGAACAATGATCCCGCCCGGAAATGAGAAGTGCAATACAGCGCAGTCGATGATTCTTGTGCAGCATGGTGCGCTCCCCCTTTCATTCAGGCTCTTTCCAAACCGCCGCCAAAAGCCCCGCAAAAGGCCGCAGCGGGCAGTCCTTCAAGAGATTATAGCAGACTTTTTGCCGCCGTGCAACTATTTTGCTTAATTCTCCTGTATTTCCAGCCCGGAAGTTTGCGCCGCTTCTCTTGCAATCCGGCCCAAAGCGCACTATAATATAGCCTACCATTGTAATCTGTATTATAAGAGAATTATCAGGAGAGTTTATGATCTATCTGGATTATTCCGCCAATACCCCGGTAGACGAAGCGGTTTTACAGCGCTTTTGCGTGGTGGAGCGCAATTGCCCGGGCAATGCCAATTCCCGCCACGCAGCAGGCACTGCCGCAAAGGCTGCCATCGATGCCGCCACCCAGAGCATTGCCCGCAGTCTGAATGTGCAGCCCGCCGAGATCATCTATACATCCGGTGCCAGCGAGGCCAACAACTTTGCCATCAAGAGCATCGCCCGGCTGGAGTGCCACCATGGCAGACACATCATTTTCACCCCGCTGGAGCACTCCTCGGTGAGCGGCAGCCTGACCGCCCTGCAGGAGCAGGGATACGAGATCGACCTTGTGGACATCCGGCAGGACGGCACGGTGGACCTTGCCCACCTGAAAGAACTGCTGCGCCCGGACACCATTCTGGTGGCCGTCACTGCCGTGGACAGTGAGCTGGGCGTGGTGCAGCCGGTGGCCGAGATCTCGGAAATGTTGAAGGCCTGCCCCCACTGCCACTTCCATGTGGATGCCACACAGGCCGTGGGCAAGCTGCCGGTCAGCTTTGCGGGCATCGACACCATGAGCCTGACCGCCCACAAGTTCTACGGGCTGAACGGCATCGGTGTGCTGGTCAAGCGGCGCGGCCTTGCGCTGGAGCCGCTCATCCATGGCGGCGAGAGCACCACCCTCTACCGCAGCGGCACCCCCACCGTGGCGCTGGCCTGTTCGCTGGCGCTGGCACTGGAAAAGGCAGTGAGCGAGCTGCCCGCCCGGGTGGAGCACATCCGCGCCCTGAACGCCCGCCTGCGCACCGGGCTTGCCCAATACCCCAAGGTGCGCATCAACAGCCCGGACACCGCCGTGCCGCAGATTTTAAACCTGAGCGTACAGAACGTGAAGGGCACCGTGTTCCAGCGGGAGCTGGATGCCCAGGGCGTATGCGTCTCGGTCAAATCGGCCTGCTCTTCGGACGGCCTGCCCTCCCGCGCCGTGTTTGCCGTGAGCCATGACCGGCGCAACGCGCTGTCCTCGTGGCGCATCAGCCTGAGCCACCTGACCACGGAACAGGAGATCACTGATTTTATGCAGGCCTTCGATGCCTGTTACAACGCCCTGACGCAATAAAAAGGAGTATTATGAAGCAAGATCCCCCCGCCGGCCAGCAGCGAGGGGATCTTTTTTACTGTTTTTGAATGCCGAACAGTCTGCGCAGAATGCCGCGCAGCGCCTTGGGGCTTCGGATCACAACTACCTGCATATGCTCCCCGCCTTTCCGTTTTCTGGCCCATCCTATGCAGGCAGGGGCCGGAACGTTCCGGCAAGGGCAGCAGCGCTCAGTCTGCGATGGTCTCCACCACCACCAGCGCACCGCTGCGGGTGGAGATGGTGATGCAGTCCGACCCGGCAGCGTACTCGTTGCTGACGCCCAGCGGATAGCTGGCGGTCAGCTCCGCATCGGTCAGCTCATAGTAGGAGCCGCGCTCGCACACGCCCTGCGCCCTGCCCTCCATCGGGAAGGCCGAGAAGAAGAAGTACTTCTCCTTCGGGTAGCGGCGGGTCTCGCCGGGCATCACGTAGGTGATGCGGCTGCGCTCATCCAGCAGGGTGGTGCGCACACCGCGCTGTTCCAGCCCAAGGCCGGTGCACAGGTTTGCAAGGGTGTGCTCCACCCGTCTGCCGCCAAGGCCGCCCAGCAGCAGCACCTCGTCAAAGCCCTTTTCCGAGACCAGCTTTGCGGCATACTCGGTGTCGGTATCGTCCTTCACATGGGGCAGCACGATGATATCGTCGTCCTGCTGTTCCGGGCAGGGGGCGGTGTCAAAATCGCCCACGATGATGTTGGGTCTACGCCCCAGAGGTGCGCAGTTGCGGTAGCCTGCATCACAGGCAATGATAAAGTCGTCCGGCCGCAGGGCCTCTGCCAGCTCCGGAGAAACCGGGCAGGCTGAAATGATCACACAGCGTGACATGAATCTCTTCCTTATCCTTTATACTTTCGGGCGCTGCCAATCCTTCACGTCCTTGACTTCCTCGTACATGGCGCAGTAGCTGTCGTACCGGGTCTGGGAGAGCCTGCCCTCGGCCAGTGCGGCGCGCACGGCACAGCCTTTTTCGCTGCGGTGGGAGCAGCCGGTGAACTGGCACTGGCCCAGATAAGGCCCGAACTCCGGGAACGCATGCTCCAGATTTTCCTTGGGGATGAACCCGGCGCGGTTCGCTTCCAGACTGGCAAAGCCCGGCGTATCCGCAATGCGCCCGCCAAAGGCTTCATAGATCGTCACCTCACGGGTGGTGTGGCGGCCGCGGCCCAGCTTCTGGCTGATGGCACTGGTCTCGCGCTCTGCTTCCGGCAGCAGATGGTTCAAAAGGGTGGATTTTCCCACGCCGGAGTTGCCGCAGAACGCACACAGCCTGCCGCTGATCCACTGCTTCACCTCGTCCAGCCCGCCGCCGGTCTCGTAATCGATGCGGATGAACGGCAGGGTCGATTTTTCGTAGGCCTTACGCAGGAATTCCGCCTCGGCCAAGTCGCCCTTGGTGCACACGATCACCGGCTGCACGCCCTTGTCCACCGCAATGGCGGCAAGCTTATCCAGCACTAGTGTGCTGGGCGTGGGCTGGGTGGTGCTGGCCACAAGGAACAGCACATCCAGATTTGCCATCGGAGGTCGCACGAACACATTTTTGCGCGGTGCGATCTCGGCAATGACGGCTGCACCGTTCTCGGTCTCCAGCGTCACCTCATCGCCCGCCACCGGCGTGATCTTCTGCTTGCGGAAAATGCCGCGGGGCTTGCACTCCACAATGCCCTCCGGCGTTTTTACATAGTAAAAGCCGCCGATGCCCTTTGTGATATATCCCTTCATGCATGCCTCCATCAGCTCAGCAGCGAAGACCACCAGTCGGTCAGCGGTTTCTGCGAAGGGTCGCCGCTGCCCGCTGTGCCCTGTTCGGTGCCGGTCTCGGTGCTGGAAGAAGAGGAGCTGCCGCCAAACAGGCCGCTCCACCAGTCGCCGCCGGTGGTGCTGTCGCTGGGTGCTTCCGGTTCCGGTGCAGGCTCCGGCCCTGCGCTTACCACAATGTTCACGCGGCCGTTCAGCTTTGTGGTAGAGCCTGCCGCCGGGTTCTGACTGATGACAGTGCCCACCGGCTGGTCGCTGTACTGCTCGGTCTGGCTGCCAAGGCCCAGATGGTTCTGCACCAGCAGGGTGCGGGCATCAGCGGTGCTCATGCCGGTCAGCGAGGGCACCTTGGTGGTGGTTGCCACCTGCGGGCGGCTGATATACATCACCACAGTGCTGCCTGCAGCCACCTGACTGCCCGCCGCCGGGTCGGTGCGGATCACCGCGCCGGATGCCACAGAGGTATCCACAGCCTGCGTTACCAGCACCGAGACACCCAGCTCCTTGAGCTGCTGCTCTGCATCGGCCTGCACATAGTTGGTCAGGTCCGGCACGGTAACGTACTGGGTGCCAAGGCTCACAGTCAGGGTCACATTCTGGCCCTCGCGCACCGTGCGGCCGGACACCGGCGACTGCTTATAGATATAGCCCGCCGCATAGTTACTGTTGTACTCCTGCTCCCAGGTAACGCTGATCTGGCCGGAGACCACCTGCTCGGTGGCAGCAGCCTCGTCCTGCGTCATACCGATATAATCGCCCAGCGTGATATCGGCCTTGTTGTTCATCAGGTTGGAGGAATCGTTCAGGATCATCCAGCACAGCGCAAGGCACGCCAGTGCAAATGCAATGGTAACGCCGAACAGTGCCGGCAGGAAGATGGTGCGCTTTTTCTTGCGCGGTGCGGCCTTTTTGCCGCGGGGCGCAGGCTTTTCGGCCTGACGGTTTGCACGGTTCTGGTTCATGGTACGTTTCACCACCTTTTCGGGAGCATCTTCTGTAATATACTTGTACTCGAACATCACGGAGGGGTTGTGCACGTAGGTGTCCAGCGCATCCAGCATTTCGCGGGCGGATGCGTAGCGGTTCTGCGGCAGCTTTGCCATGGCCTTTTCGGTGATCTCCACCAGTGCATTCGGCACCTCCGGCGCGATCTCGTGCAAAGACTTCGGCTGATCGGAGATCTGCTTGATGGCAACTTCCACCATGTCGTCTGCATCAAAGGGCAGATGACCGCTGAGCATCTCGTACATCATCACGCCCACCGAGTAGATATCGCTGGTGCAGTCGGTCTCATCGCCCTTGGCCTGCTCCGGGCTGATATAGTGCACGCTGCCCATGGCCTTTCCGCTCAGCAGCTGGTTCTCGGCACGGGAGATGCGCGCAATACCAAAATCCATCATGCGCAGCTGGCCGTTGTCCAAAAGCATGATGTTCTGGGGCTTGATGTCCCGGTGCACCACACCGTTGGCGTGGGCATGTTCCAGCGCCTTTAAGATCTGGGAGATGAAGTGCACGGTCTCCCGGTTGGTCAGCCTGCCGCCGCGCTGGTTAAGGTACTCGCGCAATGTCATGCCGTCCACATATTCCATCACGATATACTGCAGATCATCATTCACCGATACATCGTACACTTTTACGATGTTGGGGTGGTTCAGCAGCGAGATGGCCTTGGATTCATTTTTAAAGCGGCGCACAAGGTCCGGGTCGTGCATATACTCCTGCCGCAGCACCTTTACCGCCACCACGGTACCGGCAGGCACCGGGCCGTTGTGCCCCAGCATGACCGCCTTGTAGACGTTTGCCATGCCGCCGGAACCGATCAGCTCCCGCACCTCATACAGGCCGTCCAGCTTTTTGCCGATCAGGTTGTCCATCAGCGCACCTCCTCCACACACAGCAGCAGCGCGGTGATGTTATCCGGGCCGCCGTTCTCGTTGGCCGTGCGGATCAGAAGATCCGGCAGGTCGTAGAACCCGCCGGTGCGCAGCAGCTGTTCCAGCTGTTCTCTGGGCACGGCATTGGTCAGGCCGTCCGAGCACAGCAGCAGGATATCCCCTTTCTGCAGCGGTGCGGTGGTGAACTCCGAGTCCAGCCGGTAGTCCACGCCCAGCGCCTTGGTGATGATGTTCTTCTGAGGGTGGTGCTCGGCTTCCTCCACGGTAATGGTGCCGCAGTCCACCAGCTCCTGCACATAGGAGTGGTCGTGGGTGAGCTGGGCAAGCCTGCCGTCCCGGTACAGGTACGCCCGCGAGTCGCCTGCATGACACAGGAACACCTTGCCGCCGCGCACCAGTGCGCACACAGCCGTGGTGCCCATGCCCGCCAGCGATTCCTCACGCAGGGCCTTCTGGAACACAAAGCGGTTGGCGCTGAGCAGGCTCTTTTTCAAAAAGGTCTCCTCTTCGCCGGGCAGGCACTTGGAAGCATACTGTTCCTGAAAGCAGCGCTCGATCACATCGCACGCGCTCTGGCTGGCTTCCCTGCCGCCGCGTGCACCGCCCATGCCGTCGCATACCAGCAGCCATGCGGCATCGCCGGGCAGTTCTCCTGCGCGATAATCGTCCTGATTATCCTGCCGGACCCTGCCGACATCCGTTTTTCCTGCAAGTTTCATAGGCTTCTCCCTTTAATCTTTACGCTTTCCCGTTCATTTCGTCACGGCGCAGCTGGCCGCATGCGGCGCTGATCTCGCTGCCAAGGCGGCGGCGCACCGTAGCGTTCACGCCAAGGCTCTCCAGCTTCTGCTGGAAGCGGTGCACGTTGGCTGCATCGGTGGCCGAGTACGGGCTGCCGTCCACCGGGTTGATGGGGATCAGGTTCACATGGGCACCCATGCCCCGGATCAGGTTTGCCAGCTGTCTGGCGCAGGCATCGGAATCATTGACACCGCGCACCATGGAATATTCAAAGCTCACGCGGCGGCCGGTGGTATCCTGATAGCGGCGCACGGCCTGCATCAGCACTTCCACGGGATAGGCATCGTTCACCGGCATCATGCCGCTGCGAATTTCATTGTTGGGTGCGTGCAGCGACACCGAGAGGGTCAGCTGCAGCTTTTTCTCGGCCAGCTGGTCGATCTTGGGCACCAGACCGCAGGTAGAAAGGCTGATGTTGCGCATCCCGATGTTCACGCCCTCGGGCGAGGTGATGTTCTCCAGAAACTTCATCACTTCGTCAAAGTTATCCAGCGGTTCGCCAATGCCCATGAGCACGATGTGGGAAATGCGCTCCCCGATATCCTTCTGGGCGGTGTAGATCTCAGAGCAGATCTCGCCTGCTTCCAGATCGCGCACGCGGCCCGCCTGGGTGGACGCGCAGAAGCGGCAGCCCATGCGGCAGCCCACCTGCGTGGACACACACACCGTGTTGCCGTAGTGGTAGCGCATCACGACGGTCTCGATGCAGTTGCCGTCTGCCATGCGCAGCAGATATTTTACCGTGCCGTCCTTTGCTTCCTGCCTGCGCTCGATCTTGGGCGCGGCAATGTAGAAGCTTTCTTCCAGCTTTGCCAGCAGGGTCTTGGGCTGGTCGGTCATGGCAGAAAACTCGGTGACCAGCTTCTGGTGCACCCAGTGGAAGATTTGCTTTGCCCGGAAGCCCGGCTGACCCATCGCTTTCAGTTCAGCGGTCAGCTCTGCCAGCGTAAAGGAAGAGATACAGCGTTTTTGTTCCATTGTGTTCTCCTATTGTTTTTTACGAACAAGCCACCTGTTTCATTGCAGCTTTTCCCCGTTTTTCTGCATGGCACACAGGAAAAAACCGTCCATGCCGGTACGGGTGGGCACCGAAAGCGCGCCGTGCTCCCCTGCCGTCATCCCGGCGGGCAGCGCTGCGGCAGGCTCCACCACCGTAAACTCCGGGTGGCGGGCCAGAAATGACGCGATCTGCTGCTGGTTTTCTGCCGGGTCGATGGTGCAGGTGGAGTACACCAGCCTGCCGCCCGCTTTCAGCAGCTGTGCCGCCGTATCGAGGATGGCCGACTGCGTGGCCAATAATTCAGCTTCGCGGGCCGGTTCCAGCTTTTTGTAGCGCAGATCCGGCTTTTTTGCCAGAATGCCAAGGCCGCTGCAGGGCACATCTGCTAAAATGCGGTCGGCCTGCGGCAGGGCCGGGTTTCCCTTTGTGGCATCGTTGCACAGGGCTTCCACATTGGCAAGTCCCATGCGCTGCACTGCCGTGCGGATCAGGCCCACGCGGTTCTCGGCGGCATCGCAGCTGTAAAGCCTGCCGGTGCTGTGCATCTGCTCGGCCAGCAGGATGGTCTTGCCGCCGGGCGCGGCGCACAGGTCGATGACTGTTTCTCCGGGCTGTGCGTCCACGCAGAGCGCCGCCAGCTGGCTGGCCTGCCCTTCCACATGGAAGTACCCCTGCCGGAACAGCTCATTTTCCGCCGGGCTGCCCTCGAAGCGGGCCAGCACACTGCCGGGCACAATGCCCCGCTTTGCTTCCTTTGCGCCGGAAGCCAGCAGCTTTGCACAAAGCTCATCGGCACTGCCTTTCAGCGGGTTCGCCCGCAGGCTGGTCATGCCGCCGTCGGCCTTGTAGGTAAGGATATCCAGTGCTTCGTCCGGGTAGTTTTTGTGCAGAAATTCCGCCACATCCCGCCCGGCAGAGCCAAGCACCATGAGCCGCTCCACTTCGTTTTTGAAGCTTGCGGTGCTCAGGTCGTAGCTGCACGCCTTGCGCAGCACGGCGTTGACCAGACCGGATGCGCTGGATTTTTTGAAGGCGCGGGTCAGCTTGACGGCTTCGTTCACCGCAGCGGACACCGGCACCTGCATATAGCGGGCCTGCGCCAGCGCCGCGCGCAATATTTCGCGCACCGGTGCATCCAGCTTGGCAAGGCCCTTGGGCAGGAACTGGCACAGGATGTAGTCCAGCGTGCCCCGGTGTTCCAGCACCGTGTAAAAGATGGCGCTGGCAAAAGCTTTATCGCGGCCTTCCAGCTGCTGGCGCTTGAGCTCGGCATCCAGAACAAGGTTGGAAAAGCCATCCTGCTCCTGCCGCACCAGCGCCGCCACTGCCGCCGCGCGGGGATTCGCCGCCATCAGAGGATATCCCCCGTTTTCAGGCGCTGACCGGCCGCAAAGGCGGTGCCGTCCATGGGCTTTTTGCCTTCCGGCACCACATTCAGCAGCTGGACGGCACCTTCCCCGCAGGCCACGGTGAGCGGCTTTGTGGCCAGCACGGTGCCGGGCGCTTCGCCGTGAGCTTCCACGGCACGGCACTCCATCACCTTGAGCTTTTTGCCGCCGGAGGTGACGAACCATGCACCGGGCCACGGGTTCATACCGCGCACCCAGTTGTGGATGTGGGCAGCCGATTCGGTCAGGCGGAACTCTGCCATCTCCTTGTTCAGCATAGGTGCAAGGCAGGCGTTCTCATGATCCTGCGGCTGGGGTTTCAGCGTTCCGGCGGCGATGGCGGGCACCACCTCGCACAGCACCCGTGCACCCACGGCAGTCACGCGGTCAAACAGCTGGCCGCTGGTCTCCTCCGGGTCAATGGCGATCTTCTCGCAGCAGAGCACATCGCCGGTGTCAAGGCCCTCGTCCATCTGCATGATGGAAACGCCGGTCTCGGCATCGCCGTTTAGCACAGCCCACTGCACCGGGGCGCTGCCGCGGTACTTGGGCAGCAGGGAGACATGCAGGTTGATGCAGCCGTACTTCGGCGCTTCCAGCACCGACTTCGGCAGGATGCAGCCGTAAGCCACCACCACGATCAGTTCCGGGGCCAGTGCGCGGATGTTCTCGTCCTCGCTGCCGTCCCGCAGGGTGCGGGGCTGGAACACCGGCGTGCCGTGGGCAAGGGCCACTTCCTTGACCGGAGGTGCGGTAAGCACCTGCTTGCGGCCAACCGGCTTGTCCCGCCGGGTGTACACCGCGCAGATGTCATGCCCGGCGGCATACAGGGCTTTGAGGCACTCTGCGGCAATATCCGGCGTGCCCATGAACAAAATGCGCATTACTTGTTTCCTTTCGCTTCGCGGGCAGCTTTTTTGCCCTCTTCGGTATCCTCATAGAAATACTCGCTGGACTGCATGATGGTAATGCCGTCCAGATGGTCGTTCTCGTGCTGGATGCAGCGGCCCAGCAGATCCTCAGCTTCCAGCTCGAACCACTCACCGTGGCGGTCCTGTGCGCGCACCTTGACCGCGACGGGGCGGGTCACAGCGCCGTTGTGGCCCGGGAAGGACAGACAGCCCTCGTAGGCGGTCTCCTCTTCCTCGGATACAGCCAGAATTTCCGGGTTGACGAAGTCGATGAACTTATATTCGTAATCTTCGGGGATCTCCTCGGGCGCGTCGGTGGTGTCCCACACCACGAACAGACGGCGCAGCATGCCCACCTGCGGGCCGGCCAGACCCACGCCGTCGGCGGCGATCATAGTCTCGTGCATGTCGTCCAGCAGGGTAGCCAGACGGTCATCAAAGGTGGTGACGGGGCGGCAGACCTTGTTCAGGATGGGATCGCCCTCTTTTACAATGTTACGGATAGCCATTTATGGTACCTCCAAATCAGATGTCACCGTCCGAGTGCAGGTCCACCGCAACGGTGGCCTTGGACGGAAGTTTTTCCTGTTCGTATCTTTCCAGTGTGCTGCGCACAAGGTCGCGGAAGCGGCGGTCGTTGCGGCACTTGATGGTAAGTTTGTAGCGGTAGGTGTCGTTGATTTTTTCAATGCTGCCGGGCGTGGGGCCAAGCACCCGCAGCGGCAGGTCCGGCTGTTTTGCCGCCTGCTGGCCCAGCAGGGCCGCAAAGCGCGCCGCCGCCCGTGCTACCTCGATCTCCTTTGCGCCTGCAAAGCCAATGACGCACAGCCCGCAGAAGGGCGGGTACAGGCCCAGCTTGCGGTAGGCGATCTCCTGCTCAAAAAAGGCATCGTAGTCCTGCGCGGCGGCAAGGTTCAGCACCGGGTTATCGGGGTCGGTGGTCTGGATGATGGCAAAGCCCGGGTCTCTGGCCCGTCCGCTGCGGCCCACCACCTGCGTGATGAGGCTGAACACATTCTCATACGCGCGGAAGCCCTGCGCAAACAGCAGCGAGTCGATGCCCAGCACGCCCACAAGGGTCACATCCTCAAAATCCAGTCCCTTGGCCACCATCTGGGTGCCCACCATGATGTCATATTCGTGGTTCGCAAACCTTGCCAGCAGCTTTTCGTGGGCATCCTTTGCAGCAGTGGAATCCTGATCCATGCGCAGCACCCGCGCATCCGGGAACAGCTTTGCCAGCTCTTCCTCGGCTTTCTGGGTGCCGAAGCCCCGGTACTGCAGCTTGCCGCCGCAGGCAGGGCACACAGTGGGCGGTTCCATCTGGCTGCCGCAGTAGTGGCACAATACCTTGTGCGCCGCTTTGTGGTACACCATCGGCACGCTGCACTTTGTGCACTTGAGCACCTCGCGGCAGTCCTCGCACTGGGCCATGGTCTGGTAGCCCCGGCGGTTCAGCAGCAAAATAGTCTGCTTGCCTGCATCCAGATTGCGGCGGATGGCATCTTCCAGCGACAGACTGATCTCCCGCGGGTTGCCTGCCGCCAGCTCTGCGCGCATATCCACGATCTGCACCGTGGGCAGCGGGTTGCCGCCGTAGCGCTGGGTCAGCCGCACCAGCTGGGTGCGGCCATGCTGGGCTGCGTAAAAGCTCTCGGTGCTGGGGGTGGCGCTTGCCAGCAGAAGCAATGCACCGTTTTCCGCCGCGCGCTGCCGGGCCACCTCGTGGGCAGAATAGCGGGGCGCGGATTCCGAGCGGTAGGTGTGCTCCTGCTCCTCGTCGATGATGACGAGGCCGATGTTTTCCAGCGGGGCAAAGACGGCGCTCCGCGTCCCCACCACGATGTCGGCGCCGCCGTCCTGTATCATCTGCCATTGGAGCAGACGCTCGGTGTGATTGAGGGCCGAGTGCTGGACGGCCACCCGCCGCCCGAACCGACTCTTGAGGCGGAGGATCATCTGAGGCGTCAGGCTGATCTCCGGCACCAGCACGAGGGCGCGGCGGCCCAGCGCCAGACACCGCTCGATGAGCTTTAAGAACACCAGCGTCTTGCCGCTGCCGGTGACGCCGTAGAGCAGCGCCGAGTGGGGGGCGGTGTCTTCGAGGCCGGGCAGCAGGGCGTCATAGGCCGCCTGCTGCTCTGCCGTCAGGGTGATGGGCTCGTTTTTCAGCGGGATAGACGAATACAGGTCGATGGATTTGTTCACCTTGCTGCATTCGACGACGCCCTTGGCGCAGAGGTTATCCAGCACGGCTTTGGTGATGCCGTGGGCCTCCATCTCGTTCTGGGTGCGCTCTCCCCCGCTCAGCAGGGCCACTGCCGCCAGCTGCTTGGCCGTAGGCCTGGGCTTTTGCTGCAAAGCCCCCACCAGCTTATAGCTGTTCTCGGTGTGGCGGGTGAGCTGCTTTTGCAGCACCGGCGTCACGCCGTCCGCCGCGAGGGCGGGCTTATACTGCGCCCCATAGGGGATGACCGCCTTGACGGCCTCGTAGTAGGTGCAGAAGGTGCGCTCCTTGAGGAAATGCACCAGCCGCAGCAGCTCCGGCGTCAGGCAGGCCGAGGCGGGAGCTACGTCGAAGAGGTACTTGAGCTTTGCGTGTTCCGGCTCTTCGTCGCAGGCCAGCACCACGCCCATCCGGGCCTTGCTCCCCCGCCCGAAGGGCACCAGCACCATGCTGCCGAGGCGGACGGCCTCCTGCTGGTCGGGCATGACGGCGTAGGTATAGAGTTTGTCGAAGTGGAAGGTCGCGTTGCTCACGGCAACGCCTACCGTTTTTGGCATTCGCGGCTCCTTGTTATCTGTCGAGGCCGGCCCGCTGGCGGATGATGCCGTAGAGCTTCTCAGCGCAGGCGTCCACCTCGTCGTTCACGAGGGTGAGGGTGAACTTCTCCTGCTCGGCCAGCTCTTTCTTTGCGGTGTCGAGGCGCTCGAGGATGCTGGCTTCCGTCTCGGTGCCGCGGCCCCGGAGGCGGCGTTCCAGCTCCTCCACGGAGGGCGGCAGCAGGAAGATGGTGGTAGCCCCCGGGAACATCCGGCGGATGTTGGCCGCGCCGTGGACGTCGATGACCAGCACCACCAGCTTGCCCGCCTCGAGGCGCTTATCCACCTCTTCGCGGAGGGTGCCGTAGTAGTTGCCGTTGTAGAAGTTGTGCTCCACCACCTGGTCGGTATCGATGAGGTGCTGGAACTGCTCCCGGGTGCGGTAGTAGTAGTCCACGCCCTCCTGCTCGCCGGGGCGGGGTGCGCGGGTGGTGGCGGAGACGGTCTTTTCGATCTCGGGGTGGGCCTCGCGCAGGGCCTTGACCACACTATCCTTGCCGGTACCGGCGGCACCGGAGACGACAAACAGGTACTTTTCGTTTTCCATTTTTTACTGCTCCTCTGTCGATTTTCCTTCCGGCTGGCCCGCAGCGCGGCTTGCCACTGTCTCAGGCGTCAGGGCCGAAAGGACTACATGGTCGGAGTCCATGATGAGCACGGCCCGGGTGCTGCGGCCATAGGACGCATCAATGAGCATCCCCCGCTCCCGCGCCTCCTTCACCAGACGCTTGACCGGCGCAGAGTCGGGGCTGACGACGGCCACCACCCGCCCTGCGCTGACCAGATTGCCAAAGCCGATGTTGATGAGCTTCATCTGAACTCCTCCGTACTGTTTTTATTCGAGGTTCTGGATCTGTTCGCGGATCTTCTCGATCTCCGCCTTCATGTCCACCACCGTGCGGGTGATGTCCAGGTCCTGACACTTGGAGCCGATGGTGTTGGTCTCACGGTTCAGCTCCTGCGTCAGGAAGTCCAGCTTGCGGCCCACCGGCTCGTCCAGCTCCAGAATGGAGCGGTACTGGGCGATGTGGCTGCGCAGACGGACGGTCTCCTCGTCCACGGCGGTCTTGTCGCCGAAGATGGCGGCTTCCGTCAGGACGCGGGCGTCGTCGATGCTGCGGTCCTCGAGGATGGTCTTGAGCTTCTCGTAGAGGCGGTTGGTGTAGGCTTCGACACGGCCTGCGCTCAGGGTCTCCACCCTGCCCACCCGCTCCTCGAGGAAGCACAGGCGGCTCTCCACGTCGGCCTTCATCTTGGCGCCCTCGGCGGCGCGCATGGCGATGAAGTTGTCCAGCGCCTGAGCCGTCACGGCGGAGACGTCGGCCCAGAGCTGTTCCTCGTCCACATCGGCGTGGCGGGTGGCCAGCACGTCCGGGAAGCGGGTCAGCGTCGAGACGGTGATGTCGTTCTTGATGCAGAGCTTCTCCGAAAGGTTCCGCAGGGCCTTCTGGTAGCTGCGGGCCAGCTCCATGTTGACGGTCACTTCTGCGTCGGCGGCCTCCACGTTCTGGATGGTCATGCTCAGCTCGACCTTGCCGCGGGTGACCCGCTCGTTGAGCTGCTTTTTCAGGCGGCTGTCCATGTAGCTGCAGCTGCGGGGGATACGGGACGAATACTCGAAATACCGGGAGTTGACGCTGCGCAGCTCGACCGTGATCTCACGGCCATTCAATACAGCAGTCCCCCGGCCAAAACCGGTCATGCTCAGGATCATATGCTCCACGTTTCCTCTCTGTTGATGGGTGGATATGCGGACAAATTACGGTATATGTATCCGCGTTTGGGTATACAGGCCCATGTTACGATACATATGTTATTATTCTACTCTGATGGCCGCTTTTTTGCAAGTAAAAGAGCGCAAAAAGCCCCCCGCATCTCTGCGGGGGGCTTAGAAAGCCTTATGCTGTTTTATCAGACGGGGTGAGACTTGTTTGCAAAATCTGCATGGTCTGCATCCACGCCCTGAGCCTTGGCGTTGCGCTTCTCGAAGAACTTGGGCGCGACCTGCGGGAACATGGCGTAGGTCAGGACGTCCTCTTCCTGAATCGCCCACTTTGCAGCCTCAGCCTTCAGCTTGTCCATCTCGGGAGCGAGAGTGTCGGCAAAGCGGCAGGTGATGGGCTGCTCGTCGCCCAGGATCTTCTTGGTGAACTCGGCGCTGATGGGAGCGGGAGTCTTGCCGTAGTCGCCGTGGACGAGGCCCTTGAACTCCTTGGTGACCATCTTGTAGCGCTCGCCCAGGATGACGTTGAAGACAGCCTGGGTGCCGACGATCTGGCTGGTGGGGGTGACCAGCGGCGGATAGCCTGCGGCCTCA
>ENA-OPCT01000499-OPCT01000499.1-human-gut-metagenome-genome-assembly--contig:-NODE-499-length-20810-cov-2.805782_pt1 | contig 20810 bp, 14 predicted proteins | sample MGYA00241572_ERZ501495 | MGnify/ENA primary metagenome ERZ501495 (study PRJEB25962, sample SAMEA2042580) | human gut metagenome | biome: human gut; feature: human-associated habitat; material: faeces... | reverse complement strand
GTGGCCGGATATGGATTTGACAAGAACAATAAGTTTGTTGTCAAGTCATTTTCAACAGGAATTTCAGAAACAGTTCTAAATACAAGGGATTTCAGATGTATAGTACCCGAACTTAACAAAGTGGATGCTAGAATCAATGTTGGATGCAACATTGAAGGCAACAATGAACATATCAGACTTAAGAATGTCTCTGTTAAGACAGACAATGACGAAATTGCCATCATACTTGATGCATCTATAGATTATTACAGAAGCAAACATCCATTTATTTCGGCTGACATCAACAATGTTGACATAAGTTCTGACGGAACTGAAATGCTTGTAAAAAGTCTTTCAGTAGATGAAAATACAGCCAAAATCCTCGAAAGGCTTGGCGATATTAATTTTTCCGGAAACGTATCGGCAGGCATGAATACTCTTTATGCCAAAGGCAAAATGGTTTGCGATGCAGGTGATCTTTCGATGGACTGCGGCATCGGCAAGGAAAAGAATCTGATGGGACATATTTCTTCTGACAACCTTGAGATAGGAGAAATACTTGACAACGATAAATTGGGTAATGTTTCATTCGATATAGATGTTGATGGACGCATTGCAAACAAGACATACCCGATAGGAACAATTGACGGCGATCTCATGCTTTTTGAATATGCCGGCTATCAATATCAAAATATTTCTTTGGACGCAAACTCTGACGGTGAGAACATTGGAGGAAAGCTGAATATCGACGACGAAAATCTGAAGCTGAATATTGACGGTCTTGTGCGTCCAACGGGCAATATGCCTAAGGCAAAGATTGCGGTAAACGTAAAGGATTTCAATCCTAACAGTCTCAATCTTACGCAGAAATTTGCAGGTGAAAAATATGCATTCAATTTGACTGCCGATCTCGTAGGAAAAAACATTGACAATGTTCTCGGAAGCATCAGTGTAGACTCAATTGAAGTCATAACACCTGAAAGACGTATCGTAACGGATAATATCAGAATCACATCACGCGCAGTGGACAGACGCAATAAGCACGTTACTATTGCGAGCGAATTTATCAATGCTGATATTAACGGCGATTTTGGTTATACTGATATCGTCAGCAGCATACAAAATAGATTAAGCCATCACTTGCCGTCGTTGGCCAAAAGAAAGAGTCGCACACATAATAATTTTGCTTTCGATATGACGATTTCTGACTCAGAGATGTTCAGACATTTGACAGAGTTGCCAGCAAGTATGGCTGAAAATGTTGTGTTGAAAGGAGTCGTTGACGATGCATCAGGCAACGCTTCCGTAGCATTGCTTGCACCTAAGGTATATTACAACAACACTTTATATGACTCGATTTCAATAATTTGCCAGGATTGCAGTGATTCACTGGATATTGGTATAAATCTTGAACGCATCAACGATAAGGGACAGAAGACTGCCTTCGCAATATCTGCATATGCAAAAGACGACAAGCTTGATGCAGGTTTCGGATGGAGGAATCTTGACGGCATCGATATGGAAGGAAAAATCGGTGCAATTGCACAATTCACAGATAGTCTCGGAAAAAGAAAGACTTCCATTAATCTTAAGAAGACACAGATAAATATCAATGATACGCTTTGGCAGGTTCATCCATCAGCCGTAAGTATTTATGGAAAAGAAATAACTTGCAACAGTATAATGATAAACCATGTCGATCAGCACATCAAGATCGACGGAAAGATTTCCGACACACCAGGCGACTCACTTATAGCCGACATAAGTAAGATGCAGCTTGAGTATATTCTCGATTTGGTTAATTTCCACGCTGTAGAATTCAAAGGCAAAGCATCAGGACGCGCTATTGTGTCCGATTTTTATAACAAACCTAAAGCAGACGCATACCTTCTTGTCGATGGTTTTTCCTTGCAAGGCGGTGTACTTGGCAATGCAAAACTTCACGGAAGTTGGAATGAAGTAATTAAGGGTATATCAATCACAGGACAGATTGATGATATCATCGAGGGACGTACAACTAAAGTTGACGGATACGTATCTCCAGGCAATAACGACATTGACCTTCTTATCGGCACGAACAAAACAAGTGCAAAGTTCCTCAACGGCTTTATCGGTGGCATATTCAGCAATATCGACGGAGATATTGACGGATATTTGAGAGTATGCGGTCCTTTGAACGAGATAAATCTGGTAGGCGACATTGTACCGCGTATCAACATGACACTTAATGCTACAAATGTAACTTATCACACACTCGGCGATACAATAAAGTTGCGTCCCTACTCTTTCCGGTTTGACGATATAAGACTGGCAGACAAAAAGAACAATCGTCAACGGTGAAGTCAAGCACAGAAATCTCACCGATTTCTCCTACAGATTCAAGATCGATGCGGACAATCTTACATGTTATGACGAAAGAGTCTTCAATGAAGACAAATTTTATGCAACAGTATATGCCGACTGTCAAGTCAACATAAATGGTGAAGACGGAAAACCTCTGCACATCAATGCCTACATAAAACCTCAAAAAGGAAGCGTGTTTGCTTATGATGCTGCAACTCCGGATGTTATGACAAACAGCAGTTTCATTACATTCAGAGACCGCTCTTCTGCACCGTCAGTCCCGAATCTGATAAGTGATGATGAAAATGCAAATGAAAAAACTGACAGTGTAAACACCATTCCAAACGAAGAATATGACACTGAATATACTGGCGACATATACATCAATTTCAATGTAGACCTAACTCCTGAAACGGAGATAAAGATGCGAATGGACAATACGCAGGATGGTTTCATAAGCACCTATGGAAATGGAGTCATAAACGCTCAGTACCACAACAAAGGTGCGTTTAACATGTACGGCAAGTACAACATTACCAGCGGTAAATACCGACTCTACCTCCATGACATCGTATACCGAGACCTTTCCATCCAAAATGGCAGCAGCGTGGAATTCAACGGTGCTCCATTCGATGCAAATATCCATCTTATTTGCTGGCACACCATCAATTCTGTACCTCTGAGCGACCTCATAGGTAGTACTTCATATTCGCAGAACAACAAAACCAAGGTAATCTGCATAATGGATGTATCAGGTAAACTGGGAAACACCAATATCAATTTCGACATAGATCTGCCTACTGTAAGCGAAGAAGAAAAGCAACTCGTCAGAAGCATGATCAGTACCGAAGAAGAGAAGAACATGCAGCTTCTCTACCTGCTCGGTCTCGGACGCTTCTATACATACGATTACGCACGTGCCGACAACAGCGGCAACAGCTCAAGCCAGGCCATGAGTTCTCTCCTCTCGTCGACTTTGAGCGGACAGATCAATCAGATGCTTTCCTCTATAATCGGCAGCGAGAGCAACTGGAATTTCGGAACCAGTCTTACGACAGGCGAAAAAGGATGGGAAGATATGGATATTGAAGGAGTGCTCAGCGGACGTCTTCTTAACGACCGCCTGCTCATTAATGGAAATTTCGGATACAGGGACAACACCTTTAATCAAAAAAGCACGAACTTTGTGGGCGACTTCGATATCAGATGGAGATTGAAGGAAAACGGCAATACATATCTGAGAGCATACAATCAGACAAACGACAGATATTTCACAAAAGCGACATTGACCACACAGGGAATAGGATTCTCTTATCAGAAAGACTTCGAGTCGTTCATGGAACTTTTCACCTTCAAACGTAGAATGTCGAAAAAGATATCTGAACAAAAAACAGAAACGAAAACAAACGATAAATAGCAGTATGAATTACGGATTTATTAAAGTCGCAGCCGCTGTACCGAATGTAAAGGTGGCTGATTGCAGTTTCAATGAAATGCACATTGAGAATCTTGTGGCTCAGGCCGAAGGCAAGGGCGTGGAAATAATCTGTTTCCCTGAATTGTCCATGACCGGCTATACCTGCGGTGATCTCTTTGCACAGCAGCTTCTTCTTGACAGCGCCGAAAATGCTCTTTTCAGGCTGCTCGACTTTACTCGTTCACTGAACATCATTACCATCATCGGTATGCCAGTGCAGATGAATTCAACACTCATCAACAGTGCCGTGGTGATACAGGGCGGAAAGATTCTTGGAATCGTGCCTAAGACATACCTTCCTAACTATAAGGAATTCTATGAAAAGAGATGGTTTACATCTGCACTCGACCACGAAAGTACTAACGTACATATCTGCGGACAGAATGTGCCGGTAAGCCGAAACATCATATTCAACACAACCCAGGGTAAATTTGCCGTTGAACTTTGCGAAGACATGTGGGCTCCTATCCCGCCAAGTTCTGAACTTGCCCTGCGCGGTGCGGAAATAATATTCAACCTCTCAGCCGACAATGAAGGCATCTGCAAGCACAAATATGTATGCTCGCTCATAGCTCAGCAGTCAGCACGCTGCATAGCCGGATATGTATTCTCTTCATGCGGATTCGGCGAGTCAACGCAGGACGTAGTATTTGCCGGAAACGGTATAATCTACGAAAACGGTCTTATGCTTGCCCACAGCAAGAGATTCTCTTTCGAGGAGCAACTTGTAATCACAGAAATCGATGTAGAGAAAATAAGAGCTGAAAGAAGAATGAACTCTACATTCGGAACCAGCGTAGGCACCCTTTCACAGAAGGATACAATAAATGTCGATTGCACATCGCACATGCTGGGCGAGCTCAAGCTTACACGTAAAATCGATCCGCATCCGTTTGTACCTACAGGAGCAGAACTTGACGAAAGATGCGAAGAAATTTTCGCCATACAGGTTCAAGGTCTTGCCCAGCGCATAGTCCATACCAATGCGGCAACAGTTGTACTGGGAATTTCAGGCGGACTTGACTCCACGCTTGCCTTGCTCGTTTGCGCTAAGACGATGGACAAACTCAAGAGGAAGAGAAAAGACATCATCGGTGTTACAATGCCTGGTTTCGGCACAACCGACAGGACATACCACAACGCCATATCATTGATGCAATCTTTAGGCATTACAATAAAGGAAATCAGCATCAAGGACGCCTGCATCCAGCACTTCAAGGATATCGGCCACAACATAGACGTTCAGGATGTAACTTACGAGAATGCACAGGCACGCGAAAGGACACAGATACTTATGGATTTGGCCAACAAGTTCAACGGTTTTGTTGTGGGCACAGGCGATCTCTCGGAACTTGCATTGGGTTGGGCAACTTACAATGCCGACCACATGTCAAATTATGGAGTGAACTGTTCTATTCCTAAGACACTTGTAAAGCACCTCGTAACATGGGTTGCTCAGAACAGCATCGATGAGGAGTCCAAGGCAACACTGCTTGACATTGTCGATACGCCTATCAGCCCAGAACTCATACCTGCCGACAAATACGGAAACATACAGCAGAAGACAGAAGACCTCGTCGGACCATACGAACTGCACGATTTCTTCCTTTACAACTTCATAAGATTCGGCTTCAGTCCTTCAAAGATTTATTTCCTCGCACAGCAGGCATTCAACAGCAACGAAGGCATCACTGCAAAGTATGACGACAGCATCATAAAGAAGTGGCTGACAACATTCTGCAGAAGATTCTTCACCCAGCAGTTCAAGCGTTCTTGTCTGCCAGACGGCCCTAAGGTAGGAAGTGTTTCACTCAGCCCTAGAGGCGACTGGCGCATGCCTAGCGATGCAAGCTACGCAATGTGGGTAAGCGAATGTGAGGCCATGTAATATTTTGTACTTAAAGATACATACGACCTTTATTTTATGGTAAACAGAGAAATCACCAAGGAAAATCTTGATGATATATATAATTCGGGATTCGATTCTGAAGAATTCAAACAGAAAGACCCTTGCGGCATAGTGTATGAGCTGATGAAACATACAGACAATCAGCTCGACATCGAAATAGGTGCATTGCTTACTGCAATGATTGCCTGGGGCAACAGAAAAGCCATACGCTCTGCCGCGTTGACCATGCTTAGAGATGAAATGAACTGGCATCCGGCTCATTTCATCCTAAGCCATGCTTACGAGCAATCCTATGCAAATGCAAAAAACAATTGTGTCTACCGCACACTGAATGTAGATACTTTCAAGCAGATATGTTCCAATATTGCAGACTCCCTACAGGGATTTTCCACAATCGAAGAAATGATTGAAGGCAAATCCTCCAAGGACGCAATTGCACAAATATGCAGAATGCTTGAACCTGCTAAAGTCGGCACTATGGACAAATCCGCATGCAAGCGCGTATGCATGTATTTCAGATGGATGACAAGACATCAGGCGCCCGACATGGGACTCTGGAAAAACCGAAGCGAAGCCGACCTCTATGCTGTCATGGATGTACATGTGTGCGATTTGACAATGTCGATTCTGAAAAATAAGCGCCCAACATGGAAAGCTGTTGTGGAACTGACAGATATATTCAAAAGCTGGGACAGCACAGATCCATTGAAGTACGACATTGCACTTATGACTTTGTCTGACAGAATTGACGAGGAAGAAAAAATTATTAATAGTTGGGGCAAGCAGAACAGATAAACATATTTTTGCATTTTATACAACATTTTAAATCAGGCATTATAAGCATTGCTATATCTTTGTGCCTGTAAACTACAAACACACATGAACGAAGTAATCGTTATCATTATTTTAATTTTAGTCAACGGCATTTTCTCAATGTCAGAGATTGCGGTGATATCTGCTCGAAAATCAAGTCTATCAACAGATGTAAAAAAGGGAAGCAAAGCAGCAGATACGGCTCTAAAATTGGCAAATCAACCTGAAAAATTTCTATCCACAGTACAAATCGGCATCACACTTATCGGAATTCTTACCGGTATCTATTCTGGTGCTAAATTGGCAGACAGCTTTACAGAAATCCTCGTTGATTGGAATGTCCCTAAAACATACGCACCAGCTATTTCACAGACAACAATCGTAATTGTAGTAACTTATCTTACAATTCTTTTCGGAGAACTTGTTCCTAAGAGATTAGGACTTAGTTCTGCAGAGCGCATAGCAAAAATCATAGCAAGACCTATGCAACTGTTGTCCATAATAGCGGCGCCATTTGTATGGATTCTGTCACACAGCACATCCTTTATATTCAATATGCTCGGTGTGAGCGATTCAGGAAATAAAATCACTGAAGAAGAAATCAAGTCAATCATTAAGGAAGGCACCGAAGAAGGCGAAGTTCAGGAAGTCGAACAGGACATCATGGAAAGGGCATTGTTGCTTGGCGACCTGAATGTTTATTCACTGATGACTTACCGCTCCGATATCACAGCTATTGATATAAATATGAGCAGTGAAGAAATCAGGGAAGTTGTCAAAAACAATCTCTACGAAATGTATCCTGTCATAGATAAGACTTTCGATGATGTCAAAGGTGTCATCAGTCTCAAAACATTGTTCTTGAACTTCGACAACAAGAAATTCTGCGTAAAGGACTATATCGAGACAGCAACATTCTTCCACGAAAACATGAGCGTGTACAGCGCCCTCGAACAGATGAAGGTTAAACGCATCAACCAGGCACTTGTATGCGATGAATTCGGAAGTTGCCAAGGCATCATAACCCTGCGCGACATACTTGAAGGCCTCGTCGGTTCAATAGAAGATACTCAGGAAGAACCGGACATCATCAAGCGCTCAGATTCAGACAGCTGGCTGGTCGACGGCCGATGCCCGTTCTACGATTTCCTCTGCTACTTCGAAAAAGAAGAGTACTACGACCCAGAAGAAAGCAACTACAGCACCATAAGTGGTCTCATACTCGACATTCTCGACCGCATCCCTATGAGCGGTGAAAAGGTACAGTGGAAAGAGTTCAACATGGAGATTGTGGACATGGACGGTGCAAGAATCGATAAAGTGCTTGTAACAATCTCACACGACGAGAACAAAGAGGAAGAAGAAAAAAAATAAACGACTGCTACAAAAATTAAAGAAGAGAATAAAAAACAATCGCCACAGTCTGTGCATTACAAATATGCATGACTGTGGCGATTATTTTTGTTATATGACCTTCCTACGCCTTAATTCTTGTCGATTAATCCTCCGTTTGAACGTGATGTCAGGATGCTATCATAAAAATTAGATTTGAAAATTTTTTTTGCTTCTTCCTTGTTTGAAGCTCTCAATACTGACGTCTTGCCACTGTTTGATGTCACATAATATTTTTTTCCGCCAATTTTCGGGAATATCAAGCCACCATTAGGACGTGACATCAAAATCCCCTTACCCGCATATTTTGACTTGTAGATAGTATATGCCTGTGCTTTGTCTTTTGCATGAATAACTGCAGTCATTCCATTATTAAGGGTTACATAATATTTGTATGCGCTTGCATTTTGAGGAAGCATACAAAGACATCCAGCAACAAAAGCTGAAAGAGCAACACTATTGATTTTCTTCATATCATAAGATTTATTTTGTCAGCCGTCTCCCTTGTCGGCCAATATTTTTTATGGATTGCAGGGAGAGGAAAACTGTATTATGCAGTATTGGCAATCCAGACAAGAAGGAGCATTGTGCTAAACCAATAATGCCACATCTTTCACTACAAAATTAATTACAAAACGCAACAATTGTACTCAGGCCTCAGAGTTTTAAAAATATTTAATAGAGAGGGGCTAAATTTACACTTTCTCAAACTAATCCAGAGATAAAAATATATAAGTTTGAAATAGATATGCATACAACTTTTGCAGATACCAAACATTAGTATATCCGTCTAATCTGTTCCCGCAATTTCTATTCGCAATACTTGCAGAAAGTTAAAAACGGCGCACGGAACAATATTATTCCACACGCCGTCTTAATAACTTAATTTTTCGTGCGCATCATTTCTGAAACGAGCATTTATCTAAAACAGCAAAGAACATGAAAGAACTCTTTCTTCCCTACACTGTAATTCCATCTGTTTCAGAATGAAACATCAAACATTTAGTCTTTGAAATTCTTCATTTCACTGTCAAACTTGCGCTTAGCAGACATTCCCTCATTGAAGTTGCAAGGACCACCGATACATCCGCCTTCACAACACATGACCTCAATGAATTTTGTAGGACACTTGCCAGTCTTTGCGTAACCGCGGAGCTGAGCGATAGTTTTCTTATTCAGTCCTTCAATTACTGTTGCCTGAAGAGTATTGTCGCCGACAGCATTCTTCACAGCACCAAACACACCTCCGGTCTTGGCAAATCCCTGCGCATCGTGATGACCGCGCTCGCTTGGGATGAACGGTTCGCACTTCTCAATATCTATTTCATAGCCGTTGAGAACAGCCTCAAGCTCGCTGAAAGTCCACACGAAGTTCACGTCCGGATTGTCCCTACCCTCACTTCTCTTCGAAACGCACGGACCTATAAACACTTTGTAAGCATCAGGATGCTTTTCGCATGCGTGTTTTACAGTGTAATAAAGTGGAGAACCTGTTGTTGAAACATACTTAGCAAGCTCAGGCACATGCTTCTTCACCAGCTGCACGTAAGCCGAACAGCAGCTTGTAGTCATGAACGGAGCGCCTTCTGCCATTCTCTCCTTGAATTCCTCTGCCTCATTTCTGATTGTCTCCTCTGCTCCGTAAGCCACTTCAATCACATCGCTGAAACCGAGCTTGCGGATGGCACCGTAAACCTTCTCAATCGGGTAATCGAACTGAGAAAGAATAGATGGAGCAACCATTGCCACAATCTTCTCTTTTCTGTCAAGAAGCTTTATTACGTCAAACACTCTCGATGATTCGAATATAGCACCGAACGGACACGCCTTCATACACTTTCCGCAGTAAATGCACTTATCCGGATCGATATGCTCAACACCGTATTCATCCTTCGATATAGCCTTTACCGGACATGCTTCCTCGCATGGCACCGGCATATATATAATAGCATGGTAAGGACAAGCCTCGTGGCATCGACCGCAACTTATACAAACATCATGGTCAATGCTTGCCTTTCCGTGCTTGTCGTATGTGATGGCATTCTTCGGACACACTGCCGAGCAGGCACGCGCAACACATCCGCGACAAAGGTTTGAAACCTCATAGTTAACCTTGATACATGAAGAACAAGCCTCGTCCATCACGTTCATCAGGTTGACCTTCTCTTCCTCGACACCTCTGTTGATCATACGCTGTGCATAGTCAGACAAACGGTCAAGTTCGTCTACCTCATCGCTCATGTCGAATCCCATCATTGCCATACATTTGTACTTTGTCACTGCTCTTTCCTTGTAGATACAGCAACGTCCTCTTGTCGGCGATTTTCTCGGATTCAGTTCCAGCGGCAATCTGTCAATGTCCTTATACAGCCTGTTGTTCTTCCACATGTTCACCATGCGTGTCAGCAACTGGTAGCGGATGAACATAATGTTGTTTGTATTACCCATGAATATTTATTATTAAGTAGAAAAATTTATATGAATTAGTAAACCAGTATCGAATGTTTAATTAGAGTTAATTTCCTTATTCTGCAAATATATATCAAAAAAGTTTACAATCAATCAGGAAACACTACCCTTTTCAGTATGTTGTTCATAAAAGCTATAGCAATTCCGTAATTTGTCATTGCCACGCCCTGTTCGCGCGCTTTTTCCACTCTCGAAAGCACCAGTCGGCGGTTGAACATGCACGCACCGCAGTGTATAATCAGGTCATACGGACTCAAGTCTTCCGGAAACTCATTTCCCGATGCATGTTCAATCTGCACGCCTTCGCCGGCGAAACGTTTCAGCAGTCGCGGCAGTTTCACACGCCCTATGTCTTCATTCTGCGGTGTGTGGGTACATGCCTCTGCAATAAGCACACGCGAACCCTCTTTCAGCTGCGCCAGCTTCTGAGCACCCTCCACAAATATGCCTATATCGCCCTTCACTCTGGCAAACAGCACCGAAAATGAAGTCAGCATAGATTCCTTCGGACATATCTCTTCCACCTGTTTGAATACCTGCGAGTCGGTAATGACCAGTCGCGGAGCATCCTTCAGCCGTTCCAGAGTCTCTGCAAAATTGGCCTCCGTACAGCACACGGCAGTGCATCCCTTGTCGAGCAGGTTTCTCAAAGTCTGCACCTGAGGAAGAATCAACCGTCCGCGCGGAGCTTGCGAGTCCTGCGGCATCACCAGAACCACTGTATCACCGGCCCCCACCAGATTGCCCGTTATGTCGACAATCTCAGCCTTGTCCTTCAGCTTCTCCGCGACAAGTTTCTTAAGAGCATCTATGCCGGTTCTGCTCTCCGAGGAAACTTCCAAAACACTGCCACCAGCGCATGTTCCCAGCACATCAGCAATGCGCTTGCGGTTCTCCTCTGTTCCGGCCATGTCAGCCTTGTTTATTACAACAACTGTCGGCACCTGCTTTTTCTTCATGGCCTCCAGCCAAGCCACCTCTTCGTCCAAGTCCGATGCATCATCTGCTGCAACTACCATCAAGGCCATATCTGCAGCATCCACAGTCTTCTGCGTAGCCTTGACCCTCAGTTCGCCTATTGTCTCAGCCTTGTCGTCAAATCCGGCAGTGTCAACCAGCACACAAGCTCCAAGTCCCGGCATCTCTATGTTTCTGTATACCGCATCGGCCGTAGTACCCGGAACGTCGGACACAATCGATGCCTCATATCCGCATATACCGTTAAGCAACGACGATTTTCCACTGTTCCTCTTGCCGTACAGCCCTACGTGCAGTCTCAGCGAGCGCGGTGTCGAGTCCTTTTTCTCCATACGCAAACATCAGGGGTTAGAATCTGAAATCCCTCTTGCCGTGGTCAATTTCAGCAAGAAAATCAATGGCTCTCTGTCTTATCTTCTCATTCGGAACCTTCTGAATCTCGCGTACGATGACAGGCAGTCCCACTTCACGTGTCTTCTCCGACGCATAGTCTGTCAAATACTCCTTCAGCGTCATTATGGCGTTCGGAGTACAGCAGTTTGCAATCTGACCATTCTTTACGAGTTTCATAAATCTGTCGCCCGTACGTCCTTCTCTGTAGCAGGCTGTGCAGAAACTAGGAATGTAACCCAGTTCAAGGAGCCAGCGCACAATCTCGTCGAGGCTTCGTCTGTCGGTCACGTCAAACTGAGCCGAGTTGTCTTCTTCCTTCTCCTCTTCCACATATCCGCCCACGCTCGTTCTCGAACCGCCGCTTATCTGCGAAACTCCCAGTTCGAGTGCCCTCTCGCGGTTCTTCTTGCTCTCACGCGTAGAAATAATCATACCCGTGTACGGCACGGCAATACGTATCACAGCCACCATCTTGTGGAAAATCTCGTCAGGCACACAGTTCTCGAAGTCTGCCACGTCTATATCGTCCGCAGCACAAAGTCGTGGTACACTGATGGTGTGAGGCCCTACGCCAAAACGCGCCTCAAGATGCTCGGCATGCATTATCAGTCCTGCAAAATCGTATTTGTATGTTTCCAATCCGAACAGCACACCTATGCCCACATCGTCAATGCCGGCCTCCATGGCCCTGTCCATAGCCTCCGTGTGATATTCATAGTTGCTCTTCGGACCTGTCGGGTGCAGTTTTTCATAGTCAGCCTTGTTGTATGTCTCCTGAAACAGGATATATGTACCGATTCCGGCATCTTTCAGACGACGGTAGTTCTCCACCGTTGTCGCAGCTATGTTCACGTTCACACGTCTAATCGCCCCGTTCTTATGGTGAATGCTGTAGATGGTGTTGATGCTCTCCAGCACGTATTCCAACGAGTTCATCGTAGGGTGCTCGCCAAGTTCGATGGCCAGACGTTTGTGTCCCATGTCCTGAAGCGCAATCACCTCGGCCTTTATCTCTTCCTGCGTCAGTTTCTTTCTTCTTATATCCTTGTTCTTTGCGTGGTAAGGACAGTATATACATCCGTTCACGCAGTAGTTCGACAAATACAGTGGAGCGAACAGTACGATTCTGTTTCCGTACAGTTCGTTCTTGATTTCCCTTGCCAGCTCGAAAGTCTTCTCGTTTATCTCAGCATCCGTACATTCCAGCAGAGTCAGCGCCTCTCTGTGCGAAATGCCCTTCTTGTTCCTGGCCTTTGCGAGTATTTCCTCAAGCAGGGCCTTATTGTCCTTGTTCTTCTCGGCAAAAGCCACAGTCTCGAGTATTTCCTCATGATTGATGAATTCTCCGGCAACAGCCGAACCCATATCGTATTTCATATCGTCGTTTTTTGATATAGCATAAACATAAAAATCAAATACAAATTCTCCCACACACAGCAGTCTTTCTTAGCGCGGATCCAGACAATCGCCCCGACCCCAGTCCACTGTGTAGCCTATCGCCGCAAGCCTCTCCTTGAGTTCCGCCAGCCCTTCGATGCTCGCCAGTCCGGTATTGGCCTTATTGTCGTAGATGGAGTATTTTGCCCTCTGCTCCTTCGGCGAAATATTCGGCATCAGCACGTTTGCACCGGCCATAATGCCCTTCTCACGTCCCTTCGCATCAAGCGTTGTCAAAGCCGTTGTAGCAGGTATGTTTGCCCTTGGGAACATTATTCTCACCACCGATATAAGCGACAGCGTTCTCTCCACCGAACCCTTCGGCTCATGCTCGAAAGGAGTGCCGTGCGCAGGAATGAAAGGTCCTATGCCGACCATCTCCGGACGGAGTTCCTGCAGAAACATCAGGTCGTCGGCCAGCGTGGCAGGCGTCTGCACCGGTGAACCAATCATCATGCCTGCACCTGTTTGGAATCCCAAACGCTTCAGCGTGTGCAGGCAGGCCACACGGGCATCTCTCGACATCGTCTGCGGATGCAGTCTTGCATAGTGCTCGGCGTTGTACGTCTCGTGTCTAAGCAGATATCTGTCCGCACCGGCATCCTTGAACCTGCGGTACGAAACCTTGTCTCTCTCGCCCAGCGAAAGGGTCACAGCCACACCGGCAAACCGCTTCTTAATCTCGCGGACCACATCGGCCACCCACTCATCCGTCAGCGCCAGATCCTCACCGCCCTGCAGCACAAAAGTGCGCAGTCCCAGCTCATATCCCGCCTCGCATCGCTCCAAAATCTCCTCACGGGAAAGTCTGTATCTCTGTGCATCCTTGTTCGATGCCCTCAATCCGCAGTACAGACAGTCGTTCTTGCAAAAGCTCGAAATCTCAATCAGCCCGCGCAGAAACACCCTGCGTCCGAACGTCCGGCGGGCAATATCTCCAGCCATGTCCGATGCAACGGCGTTCAGCACCGACGGCTCTGCCGACATCAGACAAGCAAATTCCTCACGGTACAGTTTGACACCGCTGTCCAGTTTCTCCAGCAGCGACCTCAAACGACTTTCCTCACCATTAAAAAACATTCTGCAATCACATTAAATTTATATCAGCTGCAAATATAGCTCATTTCATAATTATTTTGTTCCTGCAAAACGCCAGGCACTGCCCATAAACCAGTAAAATCACCAAGAAAAATGCATCTGGACGCAAAATAGTATTCCTGCGAGCGCTCACGACATCAATTGCGGGCGCTCGGAAAATTATCCGCACGCGCCCGCAACTTTTTCCTTGAGCCCTCGCAATAGTCATTTGTCTTAACAATCGTGAGTTCTGCACTGCGAACAGATGAAAAAGATTGTTCGGACAAATGGAACAAATTCTATTGACAAGTTAGAAATACAGATTAATGCGATGTTTCGGACAGTCTTCGCATTCTTAGATGTTACGTCTCAAAATACGCGGGAACTGCCATGCAAATATAAGCGTACACAAAACGGCAGCTGTTGCGTCAGATATTGCTTCGGCTGCAAAAACGCCTTCCAGGCCTACTATACGCGCCAGCAGGAGTACAAGAGGAATAAGCAGTATGATTTTACGCAACAGGGCAATGAATACGGAAATTTTCGCCTGTCCCAAAGCCACAAACATGTTCTGGCATGCACGCTGAAGTCCGAAGATGGACATTCCGGCAAGGAACAACGGCATATATTGCCCAACGACATTTATCAGATTTTTGTCTTCTGTAAATGCTGAAGCAACCAGTTCGGGGAAAAATATCATGAACAGCACCAGCAGAAGATTGAAAGTGAACATAACAAGTACCACAATGCGGAAACATTCTTTCACACGGGCATTGTTGCCGTGGCCGTAGTTGTAGCTTGCAACAGGTACAAAACCTTGTGAGAAACCAACGAGAGGAACGCTGACAACAAGCATGGCGCTCTGCATGATGGCAAGTGCACTGACGTAGATGTCTCCGAAATGCACCAGCGAACTGTTCAGCACGAAACCGACAAGACTCTCTGTGCTCGACATGATGAACGGCGAAACACCCAGTCCCATGATGGCAAGAACCACACTTCGTTCGAGGCCGATGTTCTCACGACGCAGTCTCAGTGTAGCTTTTTTCGACGTAAGGAACTCCATCACCCACACGGCACTCGCAGCCTGTGAGATAACAGTGGCAATTGCAGCTCCCTTAACTCCCATGCCGAACACAAATATGAACAGGGGGTCGAGTACAATATTGAGCACCGCACCGATTACTACCGAAAACATGGCCACTCCAGGACGCCCCTGAGTATTGATGAAAGGGTTCAGTCCCACAGCCAACAGTACGAACACCGTACCCGACAGATAAACTGTAAGATAATCAACAGCATAGACAATAGTGTGGTCAGAAGCTCCAATCAGATACAGCAACGGTTTCATATAGCCATAAACGGCTACCATAAACACAACACTGAATATCAGCAACAACATAAAACCATTTCCCAACAGTTTTTCCGCACGCTGACGGTCGCCCTGTCCCAGTGCAATGGCAGCCAGCGGTGCACCACCGCCCCCTACAAATGCCGAACAGGCAGAAATGAGCATGATAATGGAACCGGTCACACCGATGCCGGCAAGGGCATCAGAGCCGTATGTCGGTATATGACCTATATATATACGGTCGACAATATTGTAAAGCAGATTGACAATCTGTGCGGCAACGGCCGGCAGTGCCATACGGAAAATCAACGGGAGCATACGATCCGTACCCAACCGCTCCTCATGATTGTTTGCCATGTTCAAAAATTGTGTGTATGTGTTGTATCTTTATCTAACCTAAAAACCTTTCGAGCTATCCCATGTCCTGCATCCTTCGGAAAAATCTGTCATTCTGACTTCACCTCACCGTAACAGCAGTTCTTTTTCAATTTCAGTGGCAAAGTTACGCATAATACAAATACTACGGAACATCACACCATGTTTAACCCGAGTTTAACATGCAGTATGGAATATGTTCCAATCTGTATCTAACTATCATGTCCTAATACACCTAAAGATAGACTAACAAATTTCTGCCAAGTAACATAATACAAAGAAACTGAAAGGCCATAGAAAACAATGATTTTCATATGAGCAACAAAGAATATAAGTAAGATCATATCAAAGCGCCAAAGAAGATTTGTCAAAGAGTACAAATGGCACATTGGAAGGCACTTTAAACTGTAAATGTAAGATTAAAGAATATTATAATATTAAATGCCACAGAGTTTAAGTAAAAAACTTCAAAGCCGATATAGAACGACATCTGCTTACTGGCGATTACTAACTCAAAGCATGTTACATCAGACCGCTATATGAAACACCATAATAAGATAAATTCGACAAGAACCATATTATTTCGCCATTGATGTACTTATGTCATCCGGTGACACTCCCTGAATGGAATGAGTTCCAAAGTGGCACTATTAGTTGGCACTCATCAGGTGTAAGCTCTGCTTTGAACTCATATCAGAAAATATGTCAAGAACTAATTTGCAGAAGTCGCATATTTTTTTGAATATTGCAATAAGTTCTGAAATATTCAGATATGGTTTATGAATGATAATTGTCGGCTATACAGATTATTCATATAACGTTCAGAACATAAATGAAAAACAATGGTTTAACCTTAAATATAACCTAAACGAAAAAATATGAGAAAGGTTTTATGTTTGTTGGCGCTGTTCACGGGCTTGACATACGCTCAGGAAACTCAATATAAGTACCTGTCAGGTAAAAGTGCAGATGACAATGTAGAATGGGACTTTTTCTGCTCCGATGGACGGAAAAGCGGAAAATGGGATAAAATCAGGGTGCCGTCGTGCTGGGAGCTGGAAGGTTACGGAAGCTATAATTACGGGCATGACAGAAACAAGGCATCGGAGATTGGAACATATAAAACCAGATTCACAGTTCCTGAAGATTGGAAGAAGAAACGCATTTTCATTGTTTTTGACGGTTCGATGACTGACACCAAAGTCAAGGTTAACGGCAAACAAGCTGGCTCAGTGCATCAGGGTGCTTTCTACCGTTTCAAAAGGGAAATAACATCACTGGTGTCGTTCAAGAAAGAAAATGTGCTTGAGGTGGAAGTTTCAAAAATGTCTTCCAACAAAAGTGTGAACGAGGCAGAACGAAATGCCGACTTCTGGGTTTTCGGCGGAATATTCCGACCAGTGTATCTTGAAGCTGTACCTGAGAATTTCATTGAGTACACCGGAGTTGATGCAAAACATGATGGAACACTGAACCTGGAGGTGAATATCGACAAGGCATCTGACAAAATAGACATCAGTGCAGACGTATATGACATTAGCACCGGACAGAAGCTCGGCAACATTGGGAAAAATTTCACTGAGAAAAGCAAACAGTTCTTCCTTTCGGGCAAGATAGCAGGCATTAAGCCGTGGACATGCGAGACACCTAATCTGTACAAGGCTGTAGTAACTGTTTCACGCAACGGAAAGACTATGCATTCTGTTACCGAAAGAATAGGATTCAGAACCATTCAGGTGAAGGAACGCGACGGAGTATACATCAACGGTGAAAAAGTACGCTTCAAGGGTGTGAACAGGCACTGCTTCTGGCCCACAACCGGTCGCACTGTCAGCAGGGAACAGAGTCTCTTGGATGCAGAACTCATAAAGGAAATGAATATGAACGCAGTGAGGATGTCGCACTATCCGCCTGACAAGCATTTTCTGGAGATATGCGATTCGATAGGATTGTATGTCATCGATGAACTCTGTGCATGGCAAAAGCCTCCATACGATACTCCGGTTGGCACAATTCTGACAAACGAGATGCTTAAGAGAGATATCAATCACCCTTCTATAATTTTCTGGGCAAACGGAAACGAGGGCGGTTTCAACTATGATTTAGATCCGTTGTTTGCAGAAATGGACATACAGAAACGTTCTGTGCTCCATCCATGGGGACTGTCGGGCAAGGTGAACACGGCGCACTACATAAACTATAATTCCGGTATTAAGAGCATGTTCAACGGCAGAGACATCTTCATGCCGACAGAACTTATTCACGGTCTGTACGACGGCGGACATGGTGCCGGACTTGATGACTACTGGAATCTTATGCTCAACAATCCACTTGCGTCAGGTATGTTCCTTTGGGACTTTGCCGACCAAGGCGTGGTGAGAACTGACAAGAACGGCATACTGGACACCGACAAGGACCACGGTGCGGACGGCATTGTGGGTCCATACCGCGAGAAGGAAGGCAGTTTCTACACGGTAAAAGAGATTTGGTCGCCGATATATGTTGAAAACAGGTATCTGACAGATGAGTGGGACGGTACTATAAATATAGAGAACAGGTATGACTTTACGAATGCGAAGGAATGCAGCTACTCTTTCAGACTCGCTGAATATGACGGTTTGTCCGGAATTAAGAAAGAGGCATCTTTCGATATCGAGTCGCCAAACATAGAACCTGGCAACAAAGGGAAACTGAGACTCAACTTGCCGGAAAACTGGAAGAAATACGATTTTCTGTATCTCACGATAAAAGACAAGTACGGCAAGGAATTGTTCACATGGGATTTTGAAGTCAATTTACCGGAACATTTCGTAAACAAGACGCTCAAAACGGCAGATGCAGGAAACTGTTCCATAAAAGAAACTGAAGATGCTTTCAAGATGGAAGCCGCCGGTGTATGTGTCAGTATAGACAAGACGAGCGGACTAATAAAGGAAGTATATTCAAACGGGAAAAATGTGCCGCTGACAAACGGTCCTGTTTATATAACCGACAAGAAACTGAAGTGCAGAAGCGTAAAAATGAGGGAAGATAACGGATGCAAGATTATAGAAGCTGTGTACAATTTCGATAAGGGCGGCGAAGCATACCGCTTCACATGGCGGATGTCACAGGACGGCATTCTTTCTCTAAAATACAGCTACAGACCGCAGGACAGAATAAGGATGTCGGGGGTAACTTTTGATTTCCCTGAAAAGGATATTGAGGGTGCTATGATGCTTGCAAACGGTCCATACAGAGTGTACAACAACAGGATGAAAGGCGGAACAGTACAGCTTTGGGACAAGAAGTACAATGATGCCATAACTGGAGAGGAATGGATATATCCTGAGTTCAAGGGATATTATTCACTGTTCTACGGGATGAGGCTGAAGTGCCCTACTCCATTTGAAATATATTCGGGAAGCGAAGACCTCACACTTCACTTGTTCACACCGAAACCGCAAAAATTGTATGACGTATCGAAGAATTACACTATTCCGCCATATCCAAAAGGAAACATATCATTCATGGACGCCATACCGGCCGTGGGCACAAAGTTCGGTTCGGCAGAAAACTACGGTCCACAATCGCAACCGCACAGATTCAAGAGCTACAGCGGACTAAAGAATATGGAAAATACAATATACTTCAAGTTCAACTGACATGTACAATCTGTTCGACATCGATAGACAAGATGCAGACGTAAGCAGGCATTATGCAAATAACAGCAAAGAAGATGCAAAACTAAGCATATAAGAATATGCCATAATTTCTTACATTTGCATAACTGATAAAAAAACACACTTATTGTATGAAAAACATATTTGATATTTCAGGAAAGGTAGCCATAATAACTGGCGGTTCGGGAGTGTTGGGAAGCAACATCGCAGAAGGCTTTCTGCGCGCAGGTGCTAAAGTTGTAATTATTGGTGCTCATCAGGACAGAGTGGATGCAGCAACAGCCAGACTTAAGGAAATAAGCGACGACGTTGCAGGCACTGTATGCGATGTGCTTGACGTAGAAAGCATACGTTCTGTAAGAAATGAAGTTGTTTCAAAATATGGACGAATCGACATTCTCGTGAATGCAGCAGGTGGCAATATTCCCGGTGCGACACTTTCTGTAGATCAGAACATCTTCGATATGGACATAGCAAGTCTGGACAAGGCGGTTGACTTAAACCTCAACGGCACAGTATATCCTTGTCTTGTTTTCGGTGAGGTTATGGCAAAACAAGGCTCAGGTGCAATTGTAAACGTGTCTTCAATGGCCGCATACGAATCCATAACACGTGTTCCTGGATACTCGATGGCAAAGAGCGCCGTGGAGAACTTCACACGCTGGCTTGCACAGGAGATGGCAATAAAGTTCAGCGAGAAGATTCGTGTAAATGCCATTGCTCCTGGATTCTTCATAGGCAACCAGAACCGCGCTATTCTGATAAATCCTGACGGTTCGCTGACCGAGCGCAGCCAGAAGGTTATTGCAAAAACCCCGATGAGAAGATTCGGAGACATTTCAGAACTCAACGGCGCCGTTCAATTCCTCTGCAGCGATGCGGCAAGTTTCATTACCGGTACAGTATTAGCCGTAGACGGCGGATTCAGCGCATTCAGCGGTGTTTAATCTTGATTTTAGAATCTTTTTATTATAGACAGACAAGACTATGATGGAAAAAACTTGGAGATGGTTCGGCAAAAAAGATAAGATAACTCTTCAGATGCTTCGCCAAATCGGTGTAGAAGGTATTGTCACAGCACTGCACGATGTTCCTAACGGCGAAGTATGGACAGAGGATGCCATACATGACCTGAAATCATATATCGAATCTTAC
>ENA-OPCT01000488-OPCT01000488.1-human-gut-metagenome-genome-assembly--contig:-NODE-488-length-20988-cov-2.753165_pt1 | contig 20988 bp, 19 predicted proteins | sample MGYA00241572_ERZ501495 | MGnify/ENA primary metagenome ERZ501495 (study PRJEB25962, sample SAMEA2042580) | human gut metagenome | biome: human gut; feature: human-associated habitat; material: faeces... | reverse complement strand
TGGTTACAACAATTCCACTAATAGACGGTATGCCAATAATTGATGATAAATTTTATGGTGAAGAAAAATTAGAAGTTTTAAAGATATGGACAAGAAGAAAACGTTAAATTTAAAAATCCTGCTGTTGCTAAGCATCATGCTTGTTTCAACAGTTTATTCAAAAGCACAAAATATTTCAAAAATCCAGTTTTGTGACAGGAAATATGAATACGAAATAGATAAAGACAGCATTACTTTATTTTTCAATATACTTGATCAATATGGCAACAGAATACAAGATGTATCAGCCGAAGAATTAAAAAATTATTTGGTTATAAAAGAAGACGGCAACCTCATTCCTATAGACAAAATAAATATATCCGTATTAGGATCTGGCCAACGAATACCATCAGACTACACTTTCTCCGTATTAGTCGATTTAAGCATACCACAAAATGGAAAGGATCAAATATACAACATTATAAAAAAACTTATAGAGAGCACACCTGATAGCTGTGTATATCTTTCGTTTTTTGGAGACGACGTAACATCAAGCGTCGTCGTCAACAAAAAAGATTATGCAGAGCTTAAAGATATGTTCTCGACTTCTACGAACAATAAATATTTTTACAGTGCGCTGTATGCAAAATTGCTAGAATTCGGGGATACTCAGGCTGAACTGGAACAATACTTGAAACTTCAATCGGGTTACTCAAAAAACAAAAATATTGCACAAAGAGCTATAAAAAATAAAGACAAAAATATATTATTTGTTTTCACAGAAGGAAGTAAACGTCCTACCGATGAAGATATAATGTTTGCAGATGTCGTAAAGTTCCAAGAATCACAATCTCATATAGTGCCAAAAGTTATAGCATTATACTACACACAAGAAGGCGAAATGCCCGAAATAGAAACGACGCTTAAAGGAATTTGCACACCGAGAAACAATGATGGAACTATCATTGTTAAACGAGCTGGTAAATATCTGCCATCAAACGACATGGGGCAAGTATTAAAAAACTTTGAAGAAGCAGTAAATGACGCGATGTACGATTTTGCTTTTACATATAGAGTTGATGCCAATCAGAACTATTCAAGAATTGTATCATATACAGGAGAATGGAAGGGTGAAAACATTGGCTCTGGAGAATTCTCAATAGGTACAGCAGAACGTTCATGGCCACTAAGATCTGAGAAAACATCTGACATTGCAACAAAATATCTGTACGCTCTCGTAATCACACTTTCAGCTATTATCTTCTTCTTTATAATTACAAAGATTATAATACCCTTCTATCGCTCAAAATCTTTTGCTTTAAAATATTACAAGAAATATGTTCCCGAAGCAAACGTATCGAGAAGAATATGCCACTATTGCAAGCAAGACATTCAACCTGGACAAAATATTGTAACAAAATGCAAACACATAATGCATGTTTCATGCTGGCAACAAAATGGATACAAATGTGCAGAATATGGACAAAATTGTAAAACAGGAATTCAGAATCATGTTGAATGGAAAGAACTTTTCACTCTAAGTTCACTTAAAGACTGCTATCAAGTAATATCAGGCATAATCGCAGGTTTCATCAGTTGGATAATCTATGAGCTATTGGGTAAAACTGCATTTGGATCATCTTCCACTATTATAGTAGACACATTTCTAAATAATGAGAACCAAAAGAATATATTATATAATGACTGTATAAATAAAACATCCGTATTTCTTGCAATAGGCCTACTACTAGGTTTCTTCCTTTCATTGATATTCAGAAACAATGATGAGTTCAAAAGAAAAGATTTAAAAGTATGGATAAAAATTATAGGTCTCTCTATACTTACAGGTATTATCGGAATGATTGCATTCGCCATAGGAGCAATTATATGTTGTATGATTCTAGCAACAATAAATACAACATACATACCATGGTATTGCTCACTTCCTGCATACTTGTTATTTTCTATCAGTGTATCTATGGCATTAACTATAAAATCCACAATACCGATGAAAAGTGCCGTAATAGGAGGTTTATGCTCAGCCGTAATAGGATTCATAGTCCTTTACTGTTCAAGCAGAATAAGCAACAGTAGCAGCTGGTTAAATCTGCTTCTTGACTTTGTGATATATGGCGGAGGCTTGGGAGCTTCGCTAATAACTGTACGCATGTTGGCAGAAAGATATTTCCTTATTATAAAGAATGGAGTCCGTGCAGAACAGCGTATTCCTATACATAAATGGATGAATGCTACAGGTGGCGGTAATAAAGTTTCTATTGGTATGACTGGAGAATGTGAAATACAGACGAATTGGGAGAAAAGCAATAAAGTAGCAAAAGAACATGCAATACTGTTCATTGATCATGAAAAACAACTTCCAGTTCTGAAACCACTCGCTCCAGGTGTGATATTCAATACACGTGCTGAGTTACCTGTAGGTAAAAGTACAATACTTTCCAATGGAGATACATTTAAAATAGGTGATACAATATTCCAATATACAGAAACAGAATAATCATTAAAAACAAAAGTACAATGAAAAAAAAAGTATTATTTTTTATTTTATTCGCTGTTACAACCTGCGGATTTGCACAAGATGTAGACAACTTTGATGTTGGTCCTTATGAAGTAGATTACAATGGGGAAGGAGACTTTAAATTCAGGCTTCGCAAAGGAATTGATTTATATGAGTATTTTGGTTTGAAAAAAGACACTATTATTGTAAAGAAGAGAGAGAAAAAACAACCTGTCAAGAATGCAGTACAAGTCAATCTGTTTTATGCCCTTCCTAGATACACCGTAACAGGAAATTCAAACATTTTTGGAATTGACGGATCCTACAAATTCGGAATTTGCGAAAATTGGCATGTCAATGCAGGAGTTTCTCTCGGATTTTCCTTTGGGAAATACAACGAATACTTCAATTATTATAATGATGTTATGTTCGAAGGTGGAATACCGATTTCCATTGAATACTCTAAATTAGATTATAAGAAGGCGACCCTTTATGCCGGAATCGGCATAACACCAACTTTCTACAGTACTATAAGAGCCAAAGAAACTATATTCAATGAGGAAGTTGACGCAGAAAAGGAATCAGGATTCTATGTTGCACCAAGAATTGATTTTGGTTGTTATATACCATTAAATTCACAAATATTCAGGCTTGGAGTCTTTGCACAATACAATATAAATTGTACTAATGAAAACGGCAACATATACAAAGACAGAATAGGTCGATTTTTTGTAGGAGCTAATATAGGACTTCTATTTTAACATAAAATCAGATATGTCACAAAATAATTCATACGAATGGGGAGAGGGTGTATATACCCTCCTCTCATGGTTTAAAAAAGACAAAGTAAAGAATGCAAAAGTATTAGTAGCAGGAGCAGGAGCTTTAGGCAACGAAGTAATCAAGAATCTTGCACTATTCGGAATAGGACATATTTTTGTCGTAGATTTTGACAAGATTGAAATATCAAATCTGACAAGATCTGTTCTATTTCGTGAAGACGATGCCTACAGTCATTCATACAAAGCTGAAATCGTTGCAAAAAGAGCTAAAGAGATAAATCCGCAGATAGAAGTTACTCCTATTATCGGCAATCTGTTTTCTGATGTGGGATTTGGCATATATAAATCTGTAGATGTTATAATTGGCTGTCTTGACAGTCGCATTGCCAGATACTTGCTGAACCGTCTTGCTCTACGTGCATCAAAAACATGGATTGACGGGAGCATTGAAAATATGACAGGCGTTGTTAAAGTATATACTCCAGAACTAAGTTGCTACGAATGTGGACTTTCAAGAGAAGAATTCAATAATATAATGCTCAGGACTGGGTGTGCCGATGTAGTGCGCAGACAAAATAGCGCCGGAAGGGTTGCCACAACTCCAATCAGTGCATCTATAATCGGTGCCATCCAAGTTCAAGAAGCGATGAAAATAATTCATCTTGACGAAAATGAACCGGCACCATTTAAAACACTGCAAGGTAAAATGCTTAGATATGAAGGCATGACAAACAGCATAAACATTTATAAATATTCATCTTGGAAAAGAAATTGTCCTGCCCACGAAACCTGGAACAACATAATTAAAGTCGAAGAGCTATCAGCAACAAATTCCATAATAAACGTTTTACAAACGTTAAAACGTATTCTCAATGTGGAGAATGTTGAAATCAATATGAAAAACAATAAATTTATAGATAAAATAATTTCAGATAATCCAGAAAAAGAATTTATCATAAAATTGCCTGAATCAAAATTAGACGAATATATCAATGACAATACAGAACTAAGAAAATTAAGTTATAAAACCATTTTCCACAAAATATTTTTTGAAAATATTGATGAAACATTTCCATATTTAGACATGAAGCTTATAGAGATAGGCATACCATTATTCGATGTCATACAGGTTTCAACAGAAAGAGAGGTATTTTATGTAGAACTCACACAAGATGCTTCAATATTCAAAATAAAGGAATAAAATGGAACTAAAACATCTGCCAAACGACATCAATATAGAAGAAGTATTGCTTTATTTACCAAAAGAATCATACAAAATAGCAATAAAGGGAGCACACAAAAGAAATGCGTACAAAGATATATTAGATATAAACAAAGATCATAATGGAAATTTAATATTTAATATAGGCAGAAACAGCATTTACAATTCTTTGCCTGAATTCTTATTTCATGCTGTAAACAGATTTGATAATATACCAGAAAACGAACGAAAAGAACGATTTGATGAAGAATGCGAAAAACAAGAAAAAGAAAAACAAAATGCACATGAATTCTTTTCGCCCATAGACCTTTTATTGCTGAAGATAAAACTTGATGTAAGAAAAAAAATTAATGAATACAGCAAAGAAAACAAAATAATTCAAGACATAATAGGAGATTCCTTGACAGAAGAAGAGAAAAAAAATCCTTTTGTAAAAAATACTATTCAATACCTACCATATTGTAAGAATATACGTGGCAACAAAACATTACTTACGTTGATATTAAGACAGATTTTTAAAGAAGAAAACATAATTCTAGAAAAAACAAACAAAAAATATAATATTACGGATATTAATCCGAAATACGATGAGAGTGTCGGAAAATCGATAAATAATATGTACGTTGGAAACAAATTCAGCGAAGAAATTACAACATTTACGCTCAAATTCTGGCCATCAGGAAATTGCGACGATAGATTTATGGATCTAATCAATGATATAAAAATATTCAAAAATTTCATTCAAGAATATTTTATATCCATTGAAGAAAATATACAATTTATCATTGTAAATGAAGAAGAGTCATTAAGGTTGTATGACGGCAACATATACAATTATCTCAATTATAATACAAATATTATATAAATATGACCAAAAGAATATCTTGGAAAAAGGGAATGAGACTTACAGATGAAATTCTGCGTGCATCTGACAAATGTGTCATTGAATCGTTGAATCACGCCTATCGTCTAGGTATATCGGGAAGATTCGGTCTAATACCATCTATAAATGGATTCCATATCTCAATAAATATCAACAAGGACTTTTTGGATGTAGAAGAACTAGAATGTCTGGCAATAACACAAAACGGGAATCTTATAGACATAAAATTTGATACAGGATATACAAAAACAAATTATACAAGTGTCATAATTCCGTCCACGGAAGAAAACGCAATGTTGCTTATAGTCAAAGTTAAAAACAATGAATGGACAGATATTGATGAGACCTATTGCGAACCTACATATACATTTTCACTTATCTCCGAGAATACAAAACTAGACCCTAATTCATTTCCCATAGCTAGAATTGTGAACGAATACGGATGGAGAATAGACGATATAAATTTCATACCACCATGTGTAAACATATCGTCACATTGGATATTTGAAAAACAAGCCAAACAATTCATTGATATTCTGCAGTACGCAAATGCACAATTGGAAAACAGCATAGATGCAGATTGTAAAACAGCTGTACATATTTGTTGGCCAACAATGAAACAGATTCAAATATCAATGGAAAAGGAAATTGATACAATGAGCCCAATGAACCTCTTTGGCTACATACAAAAGTTTATCAGCGCTTTTTATTGTGGCTGTATGTTGGATGACAGTTTAGATTTGGCAGAAGCTGAAAAATTCAGGAACTACATACAAATTCACTACGATTTCAAAGATGTATACAAAAGAATAAGGGAAGGCCTTGAACTGTGTACTTCCATAAATGGAAAGATTGACAAGTTTAAAGATTTCACTTCAATAGAACAAAATATTGAAGCCCCAACCATATCAAGTTCAAACTTGATCAAGAAATGTACAAACAGCAAGGTTCGAATTCCTATTGAAAACAATTGTCCCGGTTCAACAATTTACTATACAATAGACGGAAGCGAACCAACTAGATTTTCAGATACAGGTAATACAATAACAATTGCAAGCGGATTTTCTAGGGGCAAAAGCGAAGAAGAGGACAAGTTCATCACAATAAAAGTAAAAGCTTATATAAACGACACCGCCAGTGCTACAAATACATATAAGATCAGATTGCAGAAAGATGCAAAACATTGGATAGAAATATAACTATATGAAATACATATGCACACCTATAGCATTTAATAAAGAAGACTCAACTGTAACAATAACAAAAGATATTGAAGACAAGATTCTAATGCTGGATAATCTAATAGAACTCATTGTATTCACACCTAGAGGAAGTTTTTCAGCCGATCCTGATTTTGGTTTTGAATACTGGAATCATGAATATTCAAATGTACACAATCGTGATTTCAATAATGGGCATATAAGGATGTCTGTTGGTGGGTTGAGCAATGACATAACAAAAAAAGAATGCCAAGAAAGCATTCGTAAAAGTATTGAAACATATGAGCCTCAACTAAAACATATAGACGTTTCCATTGATTTGAATTTCATTGACAATAATACACATAGAAAAACATTCTCAAAATACGAAGTAAAAGTAAAAGTTGTCGGTATTATGAATGATGATTTAGGCGTTACACGTACGTATGAAAAAGAAATACGTTTCTTCATGGAACCAACTGTAAAAAACAACTAGCATTTTTAAAATATGGATATAGAACTTGAAAAAGACATAAATGAAGTTATAGAATATCTGAATGCCATATCTGTCTATAAAATAGAATATCAGTTGATGGATCCAATAGCTAAAATGATGCTGGTTGCTCTTCTACATGAAAGCAAAAAAATCAAGGACTATATCGATGGCATAGACGAAAAGATCACAGACAAATTTTGTGAAACATTTATTCCAAGGAAACAAGTAGAGGCTATGCCGGCTTTATCACTTTTGGAAGCCAGGTTTAAGCCTAAAAGAGATACAGAAATTGTATATATTGAAAACCCTATTTCATTTACATATAAACTAGACAGCAAACAGAACCTAAATTATATACCAATATTCAAGAATCTCCTCATTCCATACAGCAATTATTATATACTTACTCCAAACAGAATGCGACATGGGCAAGACTCTTATAACATTACAATGGAAAAAAGGAACTGCATATGGATTGGTGTCGAAACACGAGCAGAAATTGAATGCCTAAAGGGATTATCTATAATTATAGAAGGGACACGAGGTATAGATCCTGAACACATATTTATAGTAGGCCAAGAAGAACATGAGCTAGAACAAGCAAACATGTCTAAATTGGAAGAAATAGAGATGATTGAACCTTTCGATTCCCAACAATCTTCTGGAAGTTTCTTTTCTTTCATTGACGAAATAAAAGAAAATCTGCAGGATCTTAACAATGCGTCACTTTTATATATTACAGATGATTTTAAAGACAGAGATATATTTAAACCACGTGCATATCCACGCATATTCCAAAATTGGCTTGAAAGTGAAATTCTAGACTGCTTTAAAAATGAAACACTATGGTTGCGTATTGAATTTCCAGATAAATATATCGTCCCGGATGATTGCACTATAACATTAAACGTAATACCTGTCGTAAATATTGACATAAACACATTAACCTTAACACAAACATCCCCTATTGCAAAACTACAAAAACAAGAAAACACATATTTTTTAAATATTGTCGAAACGTCAACTGCAGCATATAAACAAGGCTTTGAAATATCTAAAGAAGAAATTATCGTAAGAGATTTTGATGCATCATGTTACAATAACGGCAATCTTTATAGAGATATAAGAAATATGTACAATCATTTTATTGATGATTATTATGCTTTTATTGAATACAACGGCATTAAAGACGGCGAAACAATAAAATTGTTACGTGAATCTTTTAATAAAATAGGGAAAAGTGCAGGACATGAGAACTCAAAATATAAATTTGACAGCGGAACATACGTCATGAAAAATATGAATCAATACCCATTGACGTCAACTACCAAAGTTACATATTTAACAACATACGGAAAACTTGGCAACACACCTAAAAAAGGAGAAACGATGGAAAACAAGAAGCTTCCATCAATTGAAAAAGAAATGTCAATTATCCTATCAGGAATAGGCGGAACAGATAAAGCTACAGCTGACGAAAGATATGAGTTACTCAGGTACTATTCACTGACCAATGATAGACTTTACACAAAGAAAGATATTGAAGCTTTTCTCAGAAAGGAAATAATATCAGAATTCGGAAAAGAAGAATTTAAACGTATATTTATAAATATTAAAATAGAAGGTACCGGTGGAGAAAAACAACTTCAACGTGGATTATATATAACAATAACATTTAAAGACAAGAAAAATTATGATAAAGCTTGTAAAGAATATTTTGACATCAAACTCCAAAAAAGAATATCATACAAATCGTGCATTACACTGCCAGTTATCGTTAATTTTATAAATAATGAAATATAGAATGAAAAATTTTTACGATATTAACAACAAAAGGATATGTGTTCCATATATAAAAGATATACAAACAAAACTGAATTCTATACGTGAAACATTTCATTATAGCTGGGAAAGACTCACACCAGATGGGATATATGGCATTAAAACAAAAGCTGTAGTTATGGCGTTCCAGAAAATACACGGAATTACACCAGCATCTGGTATCTTAGGTCCTACAACTTCCCAATACATTATATCTATTAATAAAAAAAATCAGATAAGACAAATTAGCGAACAAACATATGGAATAGTATCAAAAACTGTAAACAATATTTACAAAATAGACAGCATAGTCAACAAAGACGAAAAAAATCTGGCATATATACTTGAAGAATGGAAAAAAATAATAATTCAGCAACATGACAACCTGATTAGAAGGCTAAAAAAAATTCCTATAAATAAAAGAATGAGAGCTCGCAATATTATTAAACAACTTGAATACTGCAAAGATTTTATTTCTAAAACAAAGGCTTATGGTATAAATGTGAGCGTAAGGCAATTTAGCAATAATCTGACAAAAGAAAAAGCTATAGAATATATAAAAGAAATTGGAGAAACGATTACAAATAGTCCTTTGACAAAAGGACTAACTGCTATAACAAGATCATTTGAAAAAATAAAAAAAATTATTGAGCCTATAATTAAAGTATTAAACAAGATCCCAGGTCTTAAATATTTATCTGTCATTGAAAAACTTGTTAAAGCCACAAAAAAGATGTTTCAGTATGATTTTGAAGGCGCTTTTAAACTGTATTTGGATGCTCTCCGTGAACTCTTTGAACAAATAATTATAGATGCCACAGTTGCAGCGGCGTTAGCTGCTGGGGGGTGGCTAGCACTAGTAATAGCAATAGTAGTAATTATTGGTTCTATGTTCATTGACCATTATTTTTTCTCAGACAAAGAAGAGAATAATTTGATACTAAAACATGCATCACTAAATTATATCAAATAGGCAAATGAATGAAATATCCGTATGTTTTTATAAGAATTCTAGCATTAGCAACCTTTTTTCTTAATTCATTTTTTTATACATCTGCGCAATCTCCATCAGACGTCAAAGCATATATATCCAAATATAAGAATATAGCTTTGGAACAAGAAGTAAAATACGGCATTCCTGCTCCCATAACCTTAGCGCAAGGTATTTTGGAATCTGGTGCAGGTAAAAGCGTATTAGCACGCAAAGCGAACAATCATTTTGGTATAAAAAAGGGATATACATGGAATGGACCATTGTTTTACGCTTGGGATGATGAAACAAGAAAAAGTGCATTTCGGATTTACTCATCAGACAAAGAATCATACAATGATCATTCCAGATTTTTAAAAAATAACAGCAGATACAATACACTATTCACCAAAAGTGTCTATGATTACCGGAGCTGGGCATGGGGATTACAGAATTCAGGCTATGCAACAGCAAAAGATTATGCAAAAGCTTTAATTGGGTACATTGAAGCATACAAACTTTATACAATAAACGGAGGCGTGAAATTACGTCCTGGAAAGACCGTTACAATTACTCGATACATCAAAAACAATATACCAGTTTTTGATACAGACTGCAAAATGGAAGACTCAGAACTGACAGAAGAGGAAAAAAATATAAATACAAAATTAAAACGTTTTGCAGTAGAAATAAACAACATAAGGTGTACAATATTATACCCAGGAGAAACGCTTTCTTCCGTTTCACAAAAATATAACATTCCCCAAAGTAAATTATTAGAATTTAATGAAATAAACAATGAGAACAGCTTAAATGAAGGAGATATTATCTTCCTTAATAAAAAGAAATCAAAATACAAAGGCTCACAAGATTTCTACACTGTAAAAACAGATGAAACATTATATGAGATATCTCAAAAGTTCGGCATTAAAATAGCAGATTTAGCAAATATGAACAATATAAATATTTTTACGACTCTAGAAAGAGGTAAAAGGATAAGGCTAAAATAACAAGATATATGGTCTATATCTATAATTATAAGCATTTAATAATTTTACGAACTCATTAAGCACATTAATTTAATCATATTTCATGTTGAATATTGAAGAAATCATCAAAAAAGACGGATTGTTCGATGGACGTTACAAATTAATCAAAACGTTAAATACTGATGGAGGAACAGCGGATGTTTGGCTCGCCATTGATACAAATACCATTGACAATCCTGATATTATTGGAGAAGACGACATAAAAACTATTGAAGATTCAGGAATGCTGGTCGCTATAAAAATCTACCGTCCCAAAAATGCACTAGACATTGAAGGAGAACAAAGATTTAGGGACGAATATAAAATAGTATACAATTGTCGTCATACCAATTTATTACAGCCGACAAACTTTTCCATATACAAAGGAACGCCATACTTGGAATTACCATATTGCAAAAATGGTTCGTCAGAAAGACTCATCGGTAAAAAATTAAGCAATGACGAGATATGGAAATACATCTATGATATGTCTTCAGGATTAGCATATCTACATTCTTACAAACCACCAATAATACACCAAGATATAAAACCAGCAAACGTTCTTATTGACGATTACAATAATTATGCTATTACAGACTTTGGCATAAGTTCACAAAGAGGTGGTAAACACGGATATTACTATGATGAAGAAAATTCAGGAACAATGGCTTATATGGCCCCTGAACGTTTCATGGAAAATTATGAACCTACAGCTGAAAGTGATATTTGGGCTTTCGGAGCAACTCTTTATGAAATTTTGACTGGAGATGTTCCTTTTGGGGAAGAGGGAGGAAAAAACCAGATAATAAACAAGCAGTTAAAAAACAACAAACATATAAATAGTGATGTTCAGAAATTAATCCATTCATGCTTAGAGATCAATCCACAAAAACGTCCTACAGCCAAGCAAATCATCAGATTATCAGAAAAAAAATTAAAACATAAAAACAATAAAACAAGATACATTCTTACCATTATTACTGTTTTGACAATTGCAGCTACGGTACTTTACTCCTATAAAGTAAGTTATAAGAATACACCGCATAAGTCGACAAAAGAGACCTATACAAATGCATTAAATTTACTGAACAGTAATAATCCCCAAACAGCTCAAACAGGATTAAGAATAATGGATAGTTTGTCCAACAAAAACTACATACCAGCAATGTATGAACTGGCAAAAACATACGGTTGGTACTCTGACTCAATTTCTTTAAACAGGAAAAAAGCATTAGGAATCGAGTATTATAAAGAAGGCCCTTCAAAATATATGCCAATTTCAGACAAATACAATGATAAAGCGAGAGAACTTTTTTCTAAAATAATAGAAAGCAAAGATTCTGTCGATCCCAATATTAAAGCAAATGCGGCATATAGACTAGCAACATACTCTACTAATGAAAATAATATCTATGGACAAAATTTTATTAAAGCAGAACAATATTTGTTGGAATCTAAAAAATATGCCATCGAAAGCAATGATAGTTCGTTGATAAGTATCATCGATACAGCCATTAAAAGAATTAATGATAAAATTAAAAAAACAAATAAAAATCAATAAAACAAAATGAAAAAAACAGTACTTTTATTCTTATTTATTCTTTCTTGCCATACCATAAAAGCTCAAATGACCAGATGGATCATGCAACCTGTTTACGATAAAATATACATGGTTCAAGGTGCGCCTATTATAGTAAGTGAACAATCCAATCAAAGCACTTTATGGAATATAAATGGAGAAAAAATAGCAGAGACCAAAGACATCCTGCATGCATACAAAGAAGGACTCAGTGTTACAACTAAAAAAGGGAGCAATAGTATTAGCGGTTTCTACAATACAAATGGAAAATTTGTACAAATAAAAAACGGATCAACCACCTACGATTATCCATACTTTTCAGATGGACATCTTTTAGCACAATCTGAAAATATATATTTCTTCATAAATACAAAGGGAGAAGAAAAACTATACGGACGCTATGTAAAAATGTACCCATACTCTAACGGTATTGCATCTTGCTTTACTTATGAATCTATTGAAAAACAAAAAAATCCATACTATGTATGGATAAATACAAATAGTGATCCAATAGAATTATGGATAAATGACAAAGCTGTTGATAATGAAGATGTTGAATTTCTTTCTTCAATAAGCAATGATGGTACAGGAATAGCAATCATAAAACATAAGGTATACTATTTCAACAAAAGAACAAATGAACTATCACCTGTATATGCAAAAAAGGGGGAAACAAATCCCAAAAAACAAGTGTCCGTCGACAAGAACATCTATGAATATTTCGTTGACATGGATGATTCAATTATGATAAAAGGACAAAGCGGAAAAACTGAAAATGTACTATTTTATTTTGATAAACGACTAAATCCTAAAAGGATAGTATTTGCCGATAGAACAGAAGTATTCAAGAAGGATACAATTGAAAAACAAGAACTAAAATCTCCTATAACAGATTTCAAATCCACAGAAGGAAAATTTGGGCTAAAATATTATGACAAAGAAATTCTGCCAGCTCAATTTGAAGAAATTGGTTTTCGAATAAATAATTTTGCCACTGTAAAAAGTAATGGTAAATGGGGAATGTTGAATTATGATAAAAATCTAAGATATCGCCTAATTATGCACGATGGCAAAGATATCGCATTCCGTCACAAAGATGTCAGAACAACAATAAAGTTAGAATTACCTTCAATTATTTCAGCAGACAAATGCCGTTTTGATGTCAACCCTAAATACGGATGTACAATAGACAAGATATCACTTGAAACAAAAAATACGGAAAACGGGAATTACGTTCAATACAAATGTATTTTGACTATCCCTGATTCATTACCAGACGTGGTAACAGAAATACAATATCCAGTGCAAATTACGTATGACGATCTAAAATATCCAATAGTCCCAATAAAAACTCATGCATGGCATTATAAATATATAAATGTGGATTTGGATGACTCAGAAACACTTCTAGAACAAGGCAACGTATCATTCACTATAAATATATCTGCAGACAAACAACAGGGTGAAAACGATTATCCATTTGAAGTCAATATTGCAACAGATTCACTTCAAACAGAATTAATTAAAATATCAGAAACAAGATATAAATGTAAATTATATTCTTTGAAAGAAGGTATTAATAATGTCAATATAAATATTTTAGAAAACGGATGTCCTCCATCAATATTCCCGTTTGAAATAACATATATTAAGCCTGTGCAAAAAACAAGAAACAAACCAGCAGTAAAAGAAACCGTTAAGATTCAAAAAAAGGAAAACGTCAAAAAAGCCCAAAAAGAGACGCCAATTCTTCCTATTTGAAATACGTAAAATGAAAATAATTGGAATATGAAAATAAAAATATCAGCACAAACCAATGTTGGGCTTGAACGAACAAACAATGAGGATGCTTATATTTACTGCAGTAACATCAATGAGCAAAACTGGGAATACTCCCCAAAAAAATATTCGTACATAGGAAATTTAGGAAGTATTGCTGTTGTTGCAGATGGAATGGGTGGAAAGAATGCAGGAGAAACAGCCTCAAACATCGCAATAAGAACAATAAAAGATTGTTTCAAACAAAAAAATTTTACCGCCATTTTATCTTCAAACGATAAAATACACAGTTTCATTAAAGAAACATTCCAAAAAGCAGATAATGCGATTATGGAGTATATTAAAAATGCTCCAGAAACAATTGGTATGGGTACAACAATTGTGTTGTTATGGCTTATAAATGAAAAAGCTTATATTGCATGGTGCGGAGATAGTAGATGTTATGTTTTCAATCCAACATACGGACTAAAAGCCTTATCTAAAGATCACTCATATGTACAAGATTTAATTGATAAGGGAGATATTACATCTGAAGAATCGTATAATCATCCAGACAATAATATTATAACAAGATGTTTAGGCGATTCAGACACATCAGCAGATCCGGATATCATTACATATGATGTTAACGATAATGACATTTTCCTTTTATGCAGTGATGGATTATGCGGATATTGCAGAGACAGTGAAATTGAAAAAGTTATAAATAAAAATTATATTAGAATAAATAAATGTACTAAATCACTGATAAAAATGGCACTTAACACAGGTGGCCACGACAATATAACAGTATTGCTATTATCAACAAAAAATGTTCATAACATAAATAATAAAGAAGACAGCTCTATTAGGAATAAAATTAAACGAATAATCAACATGTTTTCACGTTAACAAACTTTAGCTAAGAAACTCTATTAAATAGGGATATTCTGTAAATAATATAAAATCAGAGGCTGTCTCAAAATGATTTTTGAGATAGCCTTTTTTGTGTCTACACACAAAAAAAAGATACTGTTTCAAAAAGTGTGTCTGAGATAGGATAATAGTAAGCATCCGATAAAGTACACATTGTAAAGCCATCCACTCTTCCGTTACTTTGCCAATAAAAAGACCATGAAACGAATAATGAGTAAAGAAGAGTTCCTGTCTGTTTATGAAAGACAACAGGCCAGTGGCCTGACCATAAAAGATTTCTGTGAGAATGAGGCCTATTCATCCTCCTGTTTCCATTATTGGAAGAAGAAATTCGGCCTGAGCCGTACTTACACCAGCCATCCGGACAAGCTTCCCGATGATACGTTCATTCCATTGGATTTGCGTCGCAGTGGCAATCTCCCGTCAGGCGCGGGTGGCGACGTAACAATAGAGCTTCCTTCCGGAATCAGGATCCACCTTGACAGCCATGGAAACCCTGAACTGACATTTGGATTGATACACAAATTATGCGGCCATGTTCTGTCTGAATGATACCATGCGCTATTTCCTGTGTCCCGGAAAGACGGACATGCGCAAGGGGATCAATTCCCTTTGCGGAGTGGTTCACGACCGGATGAGACATGACGTCCGTCTGGGCGATGTCTTCATCTTCATAAACAGAAGCAGGACCACCATGAAGCTCCTCCATGCTGAAGACGGCGGCATGGTATTGTATGTGAAACGTCTGGAAGAGGGCACGTTCCGGCTGCCGGCCTATGACAGCCGGAGCAGGTCTTATCCGATGGAATGGCGCGACCTGGTCATGATGGTGGAAGGAATCAGTGACAATCCGAACGAGAGGCTGAAAAGGTTGAAAGCCAGTAGAAAGGATGGATTTTATTGAAAGTATTTTCATGTATCCGGTTGCATATCTGACGGAAAATCAGTATCTTTACATCATATAAAAAGGATATAAACGGATGATTCGGCAGGATACAATGGAACAGATAATCAGGAGTCAGCAGGAGCAGATAACCGGTCTCCTGGAGACTAACCGTTCCCTTGTCGAATCCAACGGGAAACTGCTGGAACAGACGGATGCGCTGCAACGGAAGATACAGGAACTGCTCTCACAGATAGCATGGCTGAACCGTCAGCTTTTCGGGCGGAGAAGTGAAAAGCTGGCAGCCCTGGATCCCAACCAGCTCTCCCTGTTCGATCCCGTTCCTGCAACCGGACAGAATGAAGACATCCGGGAAGAGGACAGCGGCGTGGCGGTTCCTTCGAAAACAAAGCCCGATGGAAAGAAGAAGGAATCCCGGCGTAACCGCGAGCTCCTGGAAGGATTGCCTGTAGTGGAAGTGGTGATCGAACCCGAGCAGGTGGATCTGGACCGCTACAGACGGATCGGCGAGGAACGTACCCGTACGCTGGAATTTGAACCGGGCAGGCTGTATGTAAAGGAGACTGTCCGTCCCAAATATGGACTGAAAGACAACCTGAGTCTTCCCAGGGAAGGTGAAAGCGGCGTAATCATTGCTCCGCTTCCACCTTCTCCTGTTTACAAATGTCTGGCCGGCTCCACCATGCTGGCCGAAATGCTCCTGCAGAAATATGAATATCACGTTCCATTCTACAGGCAGGTCAAGGAGTTCCGCCATCTGGGTGTCCGTCTTTCCGAAAGCACATTGAGCGGCTGGTTCAAGCCTGTCTGTGAACTGCTGAAACCGCTTTATGACGAGCTGGTACGGCTGGTTGTCGGCTGCGGATATGTTCAGGCGGACGAGACCACCATAAGGGTGATCAGCAAAGGAAAGGGAAAGGCCGACAAGGAGTATCTGTGGATGGTCAGGGCGGTCATGGAAAAGCTGGTCATCTTCCATTACGATGACGGCTCCCGTTCGGGACAGACTATAAGGAAACTTCTGAAAGACTTCAAGGGATATCTGCAGAGTGACGGTTACAGTGCCTACAATGTATTTGAAGGTACTGAAGGAGTGTGCCTCATAGCCTGCCTGGCCCATATCAGACGCCATTTTGAAATGGCCTTGGAGGAGAACAGAAACCTGGCGGAGCATGCCTTGAAAATAATACAGGAGATTTATCTGACAGAGCACTTTGCCGACTCCAAGGAATATACGCCGTAAGAACGGCGTGAACTGCGGAACCGTCAGTCCGCCCCTCTGCTGAATTCCTTTGAAAAGTGGATGGAAGGCACATATGTCAAGGTTCCGCCCAAAAGCCGGATGGGACAGGCCATCTCCTATGCGTATCCGTTATGGCCAAGAATGAAGGCCTGTCTCAAAGACGGCAATATAAAGATAGACAATAATCTGGCCGAAAATGCGATACGTCCTCTGACGCTCTCAAGAAAGAACTTCCTCTTCTGCGGGAATCATGAGGCCGCGGAAAATACAGCGGTTATCTGTTCATTGCTTGCCACCTGCAAGGCACAGGAAGTCAATCCAAGAGAATGGCTGAACGATGTCATTGCCAGGCTTCCATATTATCAGGAAAAAGATTCCGGCAAAGATATCCGGGAACTGCTTCCGGATGTCTGGAAGTTGAAGAAGTCCAACGAAAATCCAATTGAAGTCTAATAGAGGTACAATAGAATAGCAAACTCTTCTTATCAACTTTATATTCGTTGATAAGAAGAGTTTGTTGTTTTATGAATCTACAATGTGTACTTTATCGGATGCTTACGGATAATAAAAAAGTCTACAGATTTTTTAGATTTGTAAAAGCAAAACAAACAAAACCTAAAAAAGAGTAGACTTTATGGATTTCACAAAGGAACAACTTTCCGAGCTAATATGCAAGCATACGGAAAAAGAAAACGGGTTACATGACCTGATGGAGATAATGCTTGAGAGCCTCATGGTGTCAGAACGCAGGGAGTATCTTCAGGAAGAAGGCATATCCGGCAACAAGTGCAACGGCTACCGTCCCGGCATGACATAGGGTCATGGCCGGACACTGACATTCCGTATACCCCGTGACCGATACGGCAACTTCCATCCCCGCATACTGGCCATACTGCGCGATCAGGAGGAAGAGTGTGAACGTCTTGCCGGCACGTTGTATACCAAAGGCCTGACGCAGGAACAGGTCGGGGAAGTGTTCAACGATATCTATGGGGAGCACTACAGCAAGGCCAGCATATCGAAGATGCTTGACTATATGCGCCGTGATGTCACCGAGTGGCTTGAACGCTCTCTGGAGAGCTATTATCCTGTAGTGTTCATCGACTGCATCCATATCAAGATCCACCGCAAGCGCAGCGTTGATACGGAAGCTTTCTATGTCATCCTTGCCGTCAAGGAGGACAAGACCAGAGAGGTTCTCGGCATCTATAACAAGCCAACGGAAAGCGCCCTTGGCTGGGGAAAGATGCTCAATGACCTTTATGAGAGAGGTGTCTCGAAAATAGGGCTCATATGTGCGGATGGTCTCAAGGGACTTGATGATGTCATCAGCGAAGTATTTCCCGGCACCAGCTTCCAAAGATGCACCACCCACTTGAAGCGCAACATACTGAGCGATGTCCGCAACGGTGACAAGGGGGATGTTGCTGACGACCTGAGACAGGTCTTCCGCACAGGAGACAGAAACTATACCGTGGAACAGGCCTGGGATGAGTGGCAGCAGTTCTGTGCTAAATGGGGCAGGTATTACAGAAGTATCAGGAGACGCGGTGAGGATGCTTCCTACAAGGCGTATTTCACTTACCTGAATTACGATCACCGCATCCAGTCCATGATCTACACCACGAATTGGATAGAGCGGCTGCAGAAGGACTTTAGGCGGGTCACGAGGATGCGCGGGGCAATACCCAACGAGGAATCGGTCATCCTGCTTATGGGAAAGACTGCCATGGACAAGAAGTCCTACCTGAGGCAGGTCCCGAGAATCGATCTTGACAGGACTCTATTCCCGGACGAATAAAAATGCTCATCGGCAGGCATGCCTGCCGATGAGTTAACAGATAAATTGATATATTTGCAAAACTAAGAGGTCTGAAGACTCACTCCAGACACACTGAATGAAACACTACCGCCAGCCCCGAAGTTTGTAAATTAGGAGTGATCAAAAAAACTAAATATACAAACTATGCTTTCACAAAAGCACAAATTTCCGAGCTCATGCGCAAGCATATTGAGCAAGAAATGGTCATCACGACCTGATGGAAATAATGTCATGATTGCGTTACCAGAAAATTACAAAAACACATCTTTATATTCATTTAATATTGCAACTTTACAAACGGCAATTTTCAAAATAATCATTCATCTACCATAAATATAGAATATTTCACAGTAAAACTGCCATTTGGGAGGAAAACACTTTAAAAGTCATATTATAACAACTTTCATTTGCCATAGTCTTCATTATATTTCTTTAGCCAATCGCGTTCGTTAGGAGTCAGTTTTTCCAAGTCGACTTTATAATCTGGGTCTGGTATGTACCACCAACGTGAGGTGAAGAAATCATTCAAATACTTGTTTTTGAAAATATAGCCACGGTATGCATAGGGCATATTGCGGACTATACGGTGGATGTCATCATAATGAATAGAGCCGCTTACGAGGCTGTAGCGCCAAGAATAGTATTCTGCAGGGTTACAGATAACACCGGTTTCAGTACAGTCAGCTGAAAAAATATGCAGTTCTGAGCTTGGCCTGAAATTCGTAGCTTTCCACTCTATTGATGCGTTGCGCATGAATACTTCATATACAGACATTTTCCGGTCCATCTCGTTAATAATTGTCCTTATGCGCCACTTTCCTGTACCGTCTATAACCGGACTAACTGACTTTTCGAACAGACTGTCTTTCATCATGAAATGCAGAGGCACGTCTTCTGTTTCAATACGAAGTGTGAAATCGTCTATCTGATGATTGGCCCATCGCAATGCAGGAGACAGTTTGTAATCAAAGAGATAATGCGTGCAGACATTCACATTCATTTCATAACGGTAGCGATGGCGCACAACATTGATGCCTGACTTGAAGTCAGCGTTGAAATGATATACATACGAAATAGGCACAGCGTCATTGCGGTCAGCTGTAAACAGATAAGAACCTATATTATAATCATCATTTATGGAATATACCGACAAATCTACCGGTTGCACTTCGCCATTGACAACGTAAAGGGTATCAGTCTCAACCACCGTAGTTGATACTGGAATACTCCTGCCGTTCATAATCACTTTAAAATCTGAAATATTAGGATGGGCACTGTTACGACTTATCGAATCAATGTACATAGGAGGGTCTGCCTCAAATCCCATAAGTACAGTTTTCGGCTTACCGGGATTATAAAATTCATAATACACATCAACCTCGGCAACGTTGTCATCACTCCATCGCAATGTCAGAATCTCTCGTTGCACACGTATATCAGTCTCGACAAGTGGAAGCAACTGATTACCCGAAGTGTAATACTCTCCATCGTTGGCGTGAGTCAACGTCACGGTTAAGAAAACAAGACATAAAGTCAAAACCGATCGCAACATACAGAATTTTAAAGATGGCAAGTTCATAGTACTGATTTTATTTATAAATGATTACACATTCACAAATGTAACAAAAACCTGGCAAGCAAACTAAAATACGACATAATAAAACTTTGATTTTCAGAATGCACCGGACATACGAAATTAAGGATATAAAAGATTTATGCATGAAATGTTGTATGTATTGCCAAATTAGAGTAATTTAGAAGTTAACAAAAGGTTATTTTACTATCATCACATGCACAGCCAACATGCTACACACGCAAAAAGTCAACACAAACAAAGAAACACATCTTCCT
>ENA-OPCT01000483-OPCT01000483.1-human-gut-metagenome-genome-assembly--contig:-NODE-483-length-21122-cov-2.854939_pt1 | contig 21122 bp, 24 predicted proteins | sample MGYA00241572_ERZ501495 | MGnify/ENA primary metagenome ERZ501495 (study PRJEB25962, sample SAMEA2042580) | human gut metagenome | biome: human gut; feature: human-associated habitat; material: faeces... | reverse complement strand
GCCTATCCGATATTTATGCATCTTATTCGATGACTTCCCATTCGTCGGTTCCGGGTATCAGCCCAAGACTGCTGCCTGTATCCCACTGTACATGGATGGTTCCAGCATCATCGACGAACTGGACGGTGCCTTCAGTTCCCTTGGGCGGAGCTTGCCTGTCATCCATGGCGATAAGCCGGAGCCGCGTTCCTTCCATCCGTTCCCGGCTGTGCCGCAGGCCGGCTCGCAGGATAGACAGGTCGAAACCGAACCTGCGGTAATCCCGCTCCATGTTCTGATAATACCAGTCCTCCGGAATACCGAACCGCCGGTCTTCGTGCATGATGTACACAAGACCGCTGATGATGCCGTCATCTGTTTCCACATCCACTTCTTTTTTATAATAGAACCGCGGGAAGCCTTCATAGGCATCGAGCCGCCGTTCATCCGCCGGAGAAATGCGCCAGAAAACAACCGGCACGAAGGCATCCGCCTTCTTCTCGATAGTGGCGTAACATCCTGTCAGGGAACCTTTGAAGAGGAGTTCATAGCCCCGGATTCGGCCCGTCCCTGAAAGAACGGCGTCAGGACACCGTCTTGCCATCTGTACTTCACTCATGTTGCTGCCGTAGGCAATGTAGATTCTTTGTTTCATCGCTCTCATCCTTTCTGAAGGGATTACCCTTCTACCACCCCAAGGGCAGCCGAAGCTGCCCGTAAGGCTATCCCCTTCAAGCGGCGGCATTGCGCCATGCGGAATTGCCTGTGAGGTGTTTCAGGAAGTGGAGTCGGCAGGTCTTGAACTCGTCACCGATGAGTCCGAGCCGGAGCATCCAGCACCGGAAAGCGTATTTCTCATTGTCCGTTTCGGTCTTTCGGGCCGAGGCTTTCTTCTGGGCCAGGGCCTGATGAGCGACGGCCAGGCAGAACTGAATGTATGCCTTGATTTCCCCAGCGTGGAGTGTCCCGTTGAAAAGCCGGAACTCGACGGTTCCTTTGGTGAAGGTGGCATGCAGGTTCAGCCCGTGGTAGCGGGTGCTGTTGTAATGATGGTTCCGTCCGTAGGGTGCTTCCTGATACCAGAGGTCGGCGATGCCGTCCAGCGTGTCCGGCTTTTTCCGGTTGAGATCCTTCAGGAAGGTGGTGTTCGTTTTCCGGCAGTATCGGTTTTCCCGCGAGGGGTTGATCTGGAGGGCGCGGTAAATCATGTCTTCTTTGCTCGCCATAATGTTCACCAGGTTCCGTAGGGTCTTTGCCGTGAAGCGTTCGGCCCCGACGTGAATGTGGATGCCGCAGGATTTATTGGCAAAGGCCCCGGCCTTGCGTAGCATCCGCACCAGTTCCTGCAGCTTCGGGATGTCTTCGTAGGAAAGAATGGGACTGACCACTTCCGTGCGGTAGAAGCTGGAAGCATCTGTAATGTTTCCGTTCACCTTCTTCTGTGGAACCAGGCTGGAGTCGTTCATGGCTTTCCATTTCCGTCCCTGTTCATCCCTTGCGGTGTAGGTATCGTAGGCTCCGCCTTCATGCCGACTTTCCGTCCCGAAGAAGCGGGCCATGAGGCTGGCGGCCCGGCTTCTTGTAATCCCTGTCATTTCCATTTCGATGCCAAAGTGCAGTGTTTTCATAATCCTCTCTGTCCTTTCTATGTGTGCGTGTGTTCTTTTGGTACACTATATATCACTCTAAAGGCACACAATAGCAAGTCATTTTGAGAATAATTATGAATTAAATTGAAAATTTATGGGTTCTGATGCCGGCGTTCCTTCTGCTTTCTGGCATGAGCCTTGGCTTCTTCTTCCGTGCGGAAGGCACTCCATCCCTTCAGGCCTTTCAGCAGGGCCATGCGCGATTCGTGGCTGGCCTTGGTCCCCATGCCGATGCGCAGGAGCCACATCCGCAGGTAGTACTTCTCGTTTTCAGGCTTCCGTGTGTCAGCCTGAACCCGTTTCGCTTTTTTCGCTGCGCTGACCATGAAGGCCGCTAGTTCAATCAGGGCGCGGTTCTTCACAGCATTGCCGGTTGCGGCAATGCAGAATGTCACCGTATCTGCCGCAATCCAGAAGCCCCGCCCTTCCTTGCGATAGTTCTGATAGATGGCAAAGAAGGAAGTCTGGTCGGTACCAGGTTCTTCTTTCAAGTCTTCCACCAGCCTGTCCGGCACATGGATGTTTTCATGTCCTGCCGCCCGGTTCAGCAGGTACTGCTGGGCGTGGAGCATGAAGACCAGGTTGCGGAGCTGCGCACCGTCCATGCCATCAATGGGAACCTTGATTTCCATCCTGTCCGGATGCGGCAGTGCGTCCAATCCTGGCGTTTCATCCTGCTCCAGCGGCTCTTGCGGCACTTCGGGTTCCGTTCCTTCTGCCGGTTCCGGATGCGGAAGGATTCCTGCTTCCTGCAGGAAAGCCGTGATGGCGGCTTCTGTCTTTTCATCATCGCATTCGATATCGCCGCTGCGAAGGATGCGGAACCCCCGCCCTTCGTAGGCAAAGGCCGGCGTCCCCGTATAGCGGAGCTTTTCGTTATGGTTGAAGGGAATCAGCCTTCTGGCCAGTTCCTTGCGGTCGTTCAGGTTCGTCTGGATTGTCATGGTCTATGTACCTCCTTGTTTTGCTAGTACATATATCACTCTGAACGCCGATAATAGCAAATCATTTTTGCATCTTTTTCTCAAAGAAGCAGGCAATGCCGGCCAAGACGAAATACACGCAGGGAAGGGCGACACCGTTGCCCCACATCTTGTATTCCGCAGAATCCCGGTACGGTTCCTTCAGCCATTTGATAATCTGGTTCCGGGTCTTGGGCTTTGTCTTTTTCCCCAGGGCTTTCCGATGGGTCTCAAAGACATCGCTCCAAAAGCGGATGTCTTCTTCAGACGGGTTCCCTGTTTCCAGATGGCTGCACCACCAGTCCGGGAATCCCTGGAGCCTTGCACATTCTGCCGGCATCAGGCGGCGGACACGAGCATGGCTGTTGATGAGCGGCGGATCTTTATAATCCGTAGCTACCAGGGAACTGGCCATTTCCTTCGCCGCCCGTGTGAAGTGGGAATTCTTGCTGGCACTATAGGTCAGCTCCACCACAGCGATGCCGCCCTGGTTGCTCCCCGGTACATTCCCCGAACGGTCGACGGTCCGGCAGGTATCGCTCTCATAGATATGGTTCCGCATATTGCGGGTGCCGTCCGAGGTCTGCCGTACATCATAGGTTTTCTTTTCTCTGTTGCCCCCGCCCTGCAGGATCAGCGGCTGGTTGTTGCCGCCCGTCCCGTACCGCGCCGTGAGTGATGGGTTCACAGAGAGCGGCCCCTTGTACCGGGCATCGGCTCCATGGTTCTCAAACACCGGACCCGGCAGATTGACGATGACCGGAGGATGATGGGCTTCTGCCCGTAAGGTGTTCGTCCGCTCTTCCGTCACATCCATTCGGATGCCGCCCTGGTCATTCAGGCAGATTGTGCCTGCCGTTCCAGGGCCAGGCGCAAGACGTCCGGCAGCACCCTGCCATGCTCGGAAGCCCTGCGCAGAATACCCTGACAGGCCCTCGGACTCAAATAGAACCTTTCCGGCACTTTGTCCATTAAAATCTGCGACAAGGTAGATGCGCTTTCTTCGCTGGGGGACGCCCCAGTATTGGGCATCGAGGACGCGCCAGGCCACAGAGTACCCGTTTCCCAGGATGCATCCCGCAGGCTGCCATCTGGCACAGCCAGCCACTGAAACCGCAGGGTCTTTGATGCGGCAGATTTCTTCAAGGACCGTCCGGAAGTCCTCTCCCTTGTTGCTGGAGAAAGCCCCAGGGACATTCTCCCACACGATATATCTTGGATATTGTCCATTCGTTTCTTCCCTCATTTCCTTCACGATGCGCACTGCCTGATAGAACAGCGAGGACTGCGAACCGCCAAGGCCATCCCTTTTTCCGGCAATCGACATATCCTGGCAGGGACTGCCGAAGGTAATGATGTCTACCGGCTCGATTTGTGCGCCGTTTATGGCACTCACATCGCCGTAATGCTTCACAGATGGCAGCCGTCTCGTCGTCACGCGGATGGGGAACGGCTCGATTTCCGAGTTCCATACAGGACGGATGCCCGCCAGGATGGCGCCCAGTTCAAAACCGCCGCTCCCGGAGAACAGGCTGCCCAGCTTAATCTGTTCCATCATCTGCCACCTCCGCATACGGGATTTTCTCGTCCCCGCGCAGGACAAACACACCCGCGTCCCCATATTCACTGATGTAGCGCCTGACGATGACGTCGACGAACTTCTCGTCCAGCTCGATGCCGTAACAGATGCGGCCCGTCTGCTGGCAGGCCATGAGCGTAGAACCGGAACCGAGGAACGGGTCCAGGATGATGCAGTGGCTCATGGATGAATTCTGTATAGGGTACGCCATCAGGGCTATAGGCTTCATGGTGGGATGCTCTTTGCTGGCTTTCGGCCGGTCGTATTCCCAGATGGTCGTCTGTTTGCGGTCAGAATACCATTGATGCCTGCCGTTCAGCTTCCAGCCAAAAAGGCACGGTTCATGCTGCCATTGATACGGGCTACGTCCCAGTACCAGGGCGTTCTTCTTCCAGATGCAGCAGCCAGACAAGTAGAATCCTGCGTCCTTGAATGCCTTGCGGAAGTTCAGCCCCTGGGTATCTGCGTGGAATACATAGATGGAAGCATCCTGCTCCATGTTCTGTTCCATATTGACGAAGGCCGCGAAAAGGAACTGGTAGAACTTGTCATCCGGCATATTGTCGTTCTTGATCTTGCCGGCCGTTTCTTCGACATCGACGTTATACGGCGGATCCGTCAGCACCATGTTGGCCTTCTTCCCCGCCATCAGCCGTTCATAGGTTTCCGGCAGCGTCGCATCGCCACAGATGACGCGGTGGTCACCCAGGAGCCAGATATCTCCCGCACGGGCGACAGTCGGCTTTGCCAGTTCGCCGTCGACATCAAAGTCATCTTCCTTGATTTTCTTGTTGTACACTTTCGAGAAGAGCTGCTCGACTTCCGGTGCTTCAAAGCCCGTCAGGTCGACGTTGAAGTCGACGCTCTGCAAATCGACGATAAGGTCGGCCAGGAGCTGTTCGTTCCAGGCACCCGTGATTTTGTTGAGCGCAATGTTGAGCGCCTTGACCTTATGCTCATCCTCGATATGGACAACGACACACTGGACTTCTTCGTAGCCCAGGTTCTTCAGTACGGTCAGGCGCTGATGCCCGCCGATGACCGTCATGTCGTAATTGACGATGATGGGTTCCACATAGCCAAACTCCTGAATGGACTTCTTGATTTTCTCGTATTCCTTGTCGCCAGGCTTCAGCTGCTTCCTGGGGTTATATGCCGCAGGCTTCAGCTGGCCGATGGGCAGCATCTTCCATTCCATATCCGATGTCTTCACACGCTTGCTCCTCTCTGAAGGCAGCCGCCACCGCTCTGCCGTAACCGGCGAGGTGGTGCCACCTGCAATAATTCCGTACGCTGTCCCGTGACAGCTTGGTCTTTCTGGCGATGGCCTTGTAGCCCATCCCCTGCTTCCGCATGTCTTCTATCTGCCGGCGCTGGCAGTCGTTCATGACAGGCTCCTTTCACACAACAAAAAAGCTCCGGGCCAAATAGCCTGGAGCAGATGATTCGATTTTAGATGCCGGGTATCCCCCCTTATGAATTTCGCGTTTTTTCACGTTTGAGGGGGCGGCGGTCATGGACGGAAGGGCTGCAGAGATTTGCATCCCCCGCCCTACGGACGGATTCAGTACTTGTACTCGATGTTCCGGTCTTCGGTCATCGTCTTATGGTCATGACAGCTCTTGCAAAGGGGCTGCCAGTTCGTTTCGTCCCAGAACAGTTTCGCATCACCGCGATGCGGTTTGATATGGTCAACGACCGTTGCCGGGACGAGACGGCCTTTTGCTTTGCAGCGGATGCACCAGGGATGACGTTTCAGGAAAAACTTCCTGGCCTTCTGCCACTCCCATCCGTAGCCACGTGTTTCTGCATCAGCCCGGTCGCCCTGGCACTGCCGTTCATGTTCCTCACAATATTTTCTTCCATACGGCACCAGCCTGGGGCAGCCCGGATATTTGCAGGGCGTCTTCGGTCTTCTGGGCATTTACATCATCTCCGGCATCAAAAAAGGACCGATGGCGTTCAAGCCTCGGTCCTTCATTCTTTTCTTGCTGATTATAGTATATCTTACAGAAGCCTGTGACATCAAGTGCTGCTTTAGTGACATTCAGTGACATTCGCCAGGAATCTCGATGTGTTTCAGGGCTTCGTCATGCAGCCGATACACCTGGCGGATATGAAGTCCGAGAGTATCGGCAATGGATGCCCAGTCCTTGAAAGCCAGGTAGCGGAGTTCCAGGACGACCCGTTCCCGGGCATCTGGCACTCGGCTGACAGCCATCATGATGTCTGCCTTGAGTTCGACCAGGACGTCGATGGCTTCATCCACTTCCTGTTCCATATCCATCATACGGGCGATGGTTTCTTCCAGACGGTGCGGATTGGGTGTCCCGCTTGGCGGCACCGGGCTGAGTGTCGATGACGCCTTGATAGCCAGCTGCCGCAAAGACGATACCTGCTCCAGCTTGCTGTCTATCTGTATGTTGATGTTCCGTGCCTGTTCCAGGTACGCCTTAGCTTCCATACGCTTTTCTTCTCCTTCTGTTTCCTGCTTCATAGTATACCCCCATTTCCTGTTTCCGTCATGCCCAAGTCAGCCTTTACGGCATCAATCAAAGCCTCCTGGGTTCCGTCTTTGTGTTTCAAGACGTTCAGGATGCGCTCGTCAATCGTGTCCTTGGCTACGATGTGCTGTATGATGACAGTGCGGCTTTGCTGCCCCTGCCGCCAGAGCCGGGCGTTGGTCTGCTGGTACAGCTCCAGGCTCCAGGTCAGGCCGAACCAGATCAGGATGGAACCGCCTTGCTGCAGGTTCAGGCCGTGTCCGGCAGAAGCTGGATGGATGAGGGCCACAGGAATCTTTCCTGCGTTCCAGTCGGCGAAATCCTGCGGCTCCTTCAGTTCCCTGGCTTCCATCCGCTCCCGGATGCGGTCCTTATCGTGCTTGAACCAGTACGCCACCAGGACCGGTTTCCCGTTGGCGCTTTCCACCAGGTCTTCTAAGGCATCCAGTTTCCGGTCATGGATGGTCACCACATCCTTGTCGTCTGTATAAATGGCACCGTTCGCCATCTGCGAAAGCTTCAGGGTAAGCGACGCGGCATTGGCAGAGGTGACCTCGCCGCCTGGAAGCTTCAGTACCAGGGACTTCTTCAGTTCGTCATACCGTTCCTTCTCCTTTTCACTCAGTCTGACTTCCTTCGCTACGCTCACCAGTTCCGGCATCTCCAGATAATCTGTTGCCTTCATGGACACAGTGATGTCGGCAATCTGGTGATAGATGGCTTCTTCCGCTCCCGGCAGTGGCTTGTAGGAATACACCACCATGCCGTTGCGTTTGTCCGGCTGGAAGTAGAGGTTCCGGTACTGGCTGATATATCTTCCCAGACGCTCTCCCATATCCAGGATGCGGAACTCAGCCCAGAGGTCCATCAAGCCATTGCCGCTGGGCGTCCCTGTAAGGCCGACGATGCGTTTCACTTTAGGACGCAAGGCCTTCATGGCACGGAACCGCTTCGACTGATGGTTCTTGAAACTCGACAGCTCGTCCAGAACGACCATATCGAAATCCAGGCGGCTGTTCTCATAGAGCCAGGCCAGGTTCTCGCGGTTCACGATATAGATATCCGCATCCTGCTGCAAAGCCCGCCGCCGTTCTGCCACGGTTCCCACGACCACACTGCAGGTCAGCTCTTTCAGGTGATCCCACTTCCTGAGTTCATCCGGCCAGGTGTCTCTCGCCACCCGCAGCGGAGCTATCACCAGCACCCGCTTAACTTCAAAGGCATCATACATGAGGTCACGGATGGCCGTCAGCGTTGTCACCGTCTTGCCAAGGCCCATATCCAGGAACAGGGCTGTAATGGGATGGGACTTGATGTATTCGATGGCGTATTTCTGATAATCATGCGGCATGAACTTCATGCACCTCCGCCCCCTTTCCCATCAGGCATGTGGGCGATAGCCTTCAGGACTGCGGGAATATCCTCCATGGCATCCAGGACGAATACCTGGTAGCCCAGCCGTCGCAACATGGCATGGCGCTTCAGCTGCAGCGGCCTTGGCTTCTGCCCCGGTGCCTTTACTTCCACAAAGCCCATCTTCCCATCAGCCAATAGAATCAAGCGGTCCGGCATACCTGCAAATGATGGCGAAACAAGCTTCACTGCCTTACCGCCAGCCTTCTCCGTTTCCATCACCAGGTGGTGTTCGATTACTTTTTCTCGCATATTACTCACCTCTTTTTTATAGGGGTGCAGGTCGGTGAAGGTCGTTTCATAAACTTCCCTTAAAAACATTTTTTCTATTTTTCAGCCCTAAAGGGGGTTTATATATTGACCTGCACCGACCTGCACCCTTCCCTTTTTCTTACAGGAAATCTGTGACTTTCAGCTTCAGCCCATAAATGAAATACCCGGCTTTCCGCTTACGCCTGTCAAACCCAGTTTTCTCTAATGCTCCGTAAAAATCCGTCGTACTGCGGGTATACTCGTTCATCTGCTGGCAGTACAGCCGATAGGCCGTATAAAGTTCCCCGGACTTCTCGCTGAAAGAGGCATCTTCTTCACAACAGTCATCCAGGAAATGCCGAAGCCAGTCATTCTGCCCGCGGTATTCATTGATGGCAGATGCGACGCAATCAGGCGTATCCAGGTGATAGTTCTTGGCAATGACCCTCTCCGCCCCTTCGATGATCCATTGCAGGATGGCAGGACCGGCTTTCTCCACCAGGTAGTCTGCGTAGTTTTTGATGTCGCTCTTCCCTTCGAACTGGGCCTTGAAGGGCATGACGATAAGACGCCGCCATGTCCCTTCGTCATTGGCACCCACCCTGGGCAGGTGATTCGTGTAGAGAACCAGCGTGTGTGTCGGTACGAACTTAAAAGGATCCTTATACTTCTTTTCGCCGCTCACTTCATCCGTTGAGCAGAGCTGTTTCAGGATGGATGTAGAAAGCCGGACGCCTTCTTCCATTTCGGCGGCAATGATCATGCGCTTCCCCTTCAGCTCTGCCATTTCCGGACGGACGTTCCGCTTGCAGCCTGCCGTCAGGGCATCGGCAGAGATGCCGCCGCAGTAGCTGCCAAGGACGCGGGCCAGGGAGTTCCAGTAGGTCGACTTGCCGTTGCGGCCGTCGCCGTACGCGATGACCAGGGCTTCCACATAGACTTTGCCGATGGCCATCAGGCCGCTGATTTCCTGGGCGTAGTCGATGAGCGCCGTGTCTCCGATAAAGAACTGCCGGACGGCCTGTTCCCAGATAGCTTTCCCTTCGCTGCCCGGGTCTACAGAGGTACATTTCGTGATGAAGTCCGTCGCTCGGTGTTCCTGCCGTCCCCGCATCCCCTTCCTCAGATCATACGTATAGGACGGGGTGTTCAGCAAAAACTCATCTGCATCCAGTGCCTGGATAGGCATCTGGACCATGGGTTTCAATGCCTGCAAGGCCGACAGGATATAGCGCATATCGCGGCGTTTCAGGACAAACTTCCGGTACGCTTCTGCGGCAAGGTAGGCGGCGTAGGCTTTGGTCTGCTTTTCCTCGATCATCTTCTCCAGGTTCCGTCCGCCCTTACGGATGATATCTTCCGAAATCCCTGTCCCTGCTAATTCCTTGAGTGCCTGCTCGGACTGTTCATTAGCATCAGCCAGCTGCAAATCCAGGAATTCTTCCGCTGCACCGACCGCTGCCTGCCGCGATTCTTCCCAGCAGATGCCATCGTAGCGGATGAAATCCGTGCTGTCGGTGTAGCGCAGCTCGTTGCCGTATTCTCTGGCGATGACCTTGGCCTGGCCGATATCCGAATAATCCTCCGGCCGCAAGGAGTCCCGGGTGCCGAAATCGTTGTTGTATTCATCCGGGCTGACGTAACCTTCCTGCTTTGCGATGCGCTTGCCGAACCGTACGGCACTGCCCCAGATAGTGTTCAGCTCGGTGTCGGGAAGCGGCGGGTCGCATTTTTCCGCTTCGTCGAGGAAAATCTGGTACGCCTTTTCCGTCGCCCCGTAACGTTTGATGACGCGGCCGGCAAAACGGCTCATGGTGCTGTTCCGGCGTCCGGCCGGGATACTGCGTGACTCAGTATCTCCCACTTTGAGTACCTGGTCGATTGTCGTTTCCCCGTCCTGCCACAATACCTTCTCGACAGGGCAGCCATAGATGAACCGGGCTGCATCGAGGGCTGCTTCATCGAAGAAGGGATACGCCCGGTGGATCGCCCGTTTCAGTTCTGTATAGTGCTGTTCATCCGTAATATTCGGAATCCCGAAATATGCATGGAAGCGCGGTCTGGCGCACTTCCCGTCCTTGGGTTTCATGTGATTTCTTGATGGCACGACAGCTACCGAGACTTTCGTCAGCATGGCCAGGAGCTTTTCAGGAGTCACCCAGTCAGCAGGATTCTCCGAGTGGGTGTTGTCACAATCCATGACTAGGACGTCGGCGGAGAGAAAATTCTCCCGCTTCCGATAACAATCTTCGAAGGCTACGCAGACATGATCGAAGGCGGCTGCCGCCTTCAGGTCCTCGGCACAGCTGATTTTCTGCTGCCTGGGATAGCGGCAATTCGCTTCCACGCCAGCAAAGTCTGACCTATAAAGTGTAAAATCCATCTTATTTCACCTCGTTAATATACCGAATTGTTTTTCCTTTTCTTTGGGCGTACTGGATTTCTTTTTCCATTCCCGCCGAAATCACATCGCCAAAGACCCAGAGTTCGACGCAGCGGGACAATAGTGCGATATCCATAAAGAGTGCCAGTTCCCGTTCCGATTCTTCGTCGAGGAACTGCGGTAGATACAGATGCGGTGCCAGAGGGATATATCCCTGGTCTACCGTATAGCGGCAGTAGGCACAGGCTTTCCGGATATTTTCTTCCACATCCCCGGCATAGGGCGAACACACGTACACAACAGGCATGAACGGGAACCTTTGTGGTTCCACGTTCCTGATTGCCTGATACGCTGTCGGGTCCGGATAGTACTCTGCATTACGTTTCGGATTGTTTTCCATGCAGTTCCATCCACCCCTCCGCACATTCATCGCACAATACTGCCGTTCCCACCAGGTCAGCGTCACTGTCTGACAGGACATCCTTCAGATTGACAGGTACTTCCCTGCCACAGACCGGGCAACGGCAGAAAACGTTTTCGTCATTGATTTCGACCGTCACATCGACACCATCCTTAAGTGGTTCTTTTACGTAAAACATGTTTCATCCCTCCAGTTCCGTCTTGTAATAGGTCATGAGCATCTGCTTGCGCTGCTGGAAATCCGGGCAGGAATACAGCAGGCCGTAATCCAGGTGCTGCAGCCGGTCCAGAGCATGGATCTGCTGTGCAGTCAGATAAGGCCGGATGCTCTGCCCTTTTTCGATGCCGTTGGCCAGCCGGAACTGCTTGGCAGACATCCCCAGCACGATGCGGTTCAACATGTCACATTCATTGCTGAAGTGGTACGGCTTCGGACTTTCATGCAGGCGGCAGATCATGTCCGTCAGCATCGGGAATTCCTGCCGGGCAGACAGGAGCGACCGGATGCACTGCTCCATCTCATTGAAGCGATGGATATAGAGTTCCTTGAAATGCATCGCCTTCGAGCCTGTGTAGCCCATGACCAGCATGGTGAACCCATCGCGGGTCAGTAGGTAACGTGGCAGTTTTCTTCCCCTGGCATCACGATATGTATTGCCCTCAAAATTGAGTGCAATGAATTCCGGGCTTAATCCAGAATTGGATGCAGTGATTCGTCCGATATCACGCAGAACGTTATAATGCTGTTTTTCAAAAGTCGCTGCAACAAACAGGCTGTCGACCCTTGGTACACCTCTCTGATCAGCAAACACGCCAAATTCATCTTCTGGAATCAAAAACTTCATAGCGAATCCCGCCTTTCTTAAAATAAATATCCGAGGAAATTCCCTCTGATAGTGAAAGGACAGGAATCACTATGTTAAGTACCGGGAAATCAATCTTTTTTATAAAATTCGCACTCATACCCGTCTGCCCGGAGCAATAGCCCTTCAGCCCACGACGGCGTCCGGCCCATCTGCTCACAGATGGCATCGACGCTAGTGTCTTTGGAACACTCGATAATCAGTTCATCATGGACATGGCCGACGATGGCGCAGCATCGCAGCGTCTGCATGGCATAGCAGAGGATGTCCCGGCTGATGCCCTGGACGATGTTCTCCACGAACTTCGGGCCATAGCTTTCGAGCCGTTCCCACTTCTTTGTTGCGCCGATGCCTTCATAGGTGACGGATTCCCCGCCGAAACGGTTCTCGCCTATCCGGGGCTTTACGTAGGAAAGCCGCCGTCCACTGGGGAGCTGTATGAACAGCATGCCGCTCTGATACAGAAAGCGGATGCAGCCAGTCCGCATGGGGATACGTTCCTTGATGGCTGTCTTCACGGCGGCGTCCACCTGCCACCAGAAATCGACGATGTGCAGATTGGCCGACCGCCAGGACTGCACCAGAGGATACAGCTCATCTTCCGAAAGTCCCATGTCCAGGGCACCCATGGCCTTCAGCGCTCCTACGGAGCCGCCATAGCCAAGGGCCAGTTCTGCGATTTTCCCTTTCTGCCTGAGATGCCCGTTGACACCATGCTTTTCCACGGGAACGCCGAACATGGAGCTGGCCGAGGCGCAGTAAATGTCGCCGTTCCTGGCAAAGACATCCGAACGCCATGTTTCTCCTGCCAGCCATGAAAGCACCCTGGCTTCAATGGCCGAAAAGTCAGATACCACAAACTTCAGCCCCTGCCGTGGTACAAAGGCGGTGCGAATGAGCTGGGAAAGGACATCGGGGATGGAATCATACAGGAGTTCCAGGGCTTCATAATTTCCCTGGCGTACCAGTTCCCTGGCTTCCGAGAGGTCCGGCAGATGATTCTGGGGCAGATTCTGCAGCTGGATGTGCCGGCCGGCAAACCGCCCGGTCCGGTTGGCTCCATAGAATTGGAACATGCCTCTGGCCCGGCTATCCTCGCAGGCCGTCATTTCCATGGCCTGGTATTTTTTGACCGAGGATTTGGCCAGCTTCTGCCGGAGCAGCAGTACACTGCGCAGCGGTTCTTCTGCCGTCTTCAGCAGTTCCTGCACCTGCTTCTTTCCCAAAGAATCGGTCTTCATCCCATGCTGTTCCAGCCAGCCGATCATCTGGATAACGGAGTTCGGATTCTCCAGGCCCGTCTTTCCCTTCAGTACAGCCATCAGGCTGTCCCGGCTGCGGGCATCGATGACGATGGCATTTTCAGCCAGCGTCCGGTCAATGGCGATGCCCCGGTCGTTGATTTCCTGGTCGAGATGATATTCATCCCATATCGGTTCCGGTACGGGATACTTCTTCAGCCGCTCTTGGATAGCCATTTCCACTTCCACATCCCGTTTGTTGTAGGACTTGAACAAGATCCATTTGTCTAAATCATGCTGAGGAAGGTTCCTCGTCCTGCCGCCGTTCGACTTGGTTTCCTTGCAGGGAACACAGAAATAGCGGATCAGGTCTTTGCCTTCCTTCATCTTCTGGCTGTCCAGCCTCAGCACGGCCCCCACGCCTTCCAGAGAAAGGGGCAGCCCCATGTAAGCCGACCAGATCATGGAACATTTCCATCCTGCCGAATTGAGGAATCTGGCACAATCCCGGGAAAGCGGATGATGGTCATGGAACGGATCCAGGCTCATCCCCAGGTCACGCAGATACCGTGACAGGCAGACCCGTTCGAAGCTGGCATTGAACGCCCACTTGGTAACGGATTCATCGGTCAGGGCATCCAGGATAGCATCCGGGATGCGCTCTCCCTGCGTCAAGTCAACGACCTGTACCTCGCCGCCGTCCACAGCATACCCGAAGAGGAGGATTTCAAAGGCTGGCGATTCTGCGTATTTGTACACGCCGCATTTTGCCAGATTGATATCGCTGAATGTTTCAATATCGATACTGATGGTTTTCATACGCTTCACCTCGAAAAAGCGGCGAGGCACAAGGCCCCGCCGCTATTCACTACTACTTATTTCCGGAAGGATTCCATCTGCTTGCGGTGGTACTCTTCTTCCCGTTCATCCCGGTGCCGAGCCATTTCTTCATCCCGCTGGTCTTTTTTGATATCCGTATAGATCATAGCCACGAAGAATCCTCCGGCGCACAGTGCAACCAGGCAGTACAGGCCATCCAGAATCAGTCTCATCATAGTTTCCATAATCGCACCTCCTTATGCCAGGAAATCATCATCGTCAGCCGTAGCAAAGTCATCTTCTGCACGCGGCTTGCCGCCAAGGGGTTCACCATCACGGATTTTCTGCAGGTTGTTCAGGCCGCAGGCGATGCCCTTGTTGCCATTGCTGTTGAAGGCATAGAAGTTGATGGATGCACGGCCATAGACGCCGGAGTAGACTTCAGAGCGTTCCAGGATATGCTGGCAGTCAGCATCAACGATGCCCGGCTTGGTCGCCGAGTTGGCATTGACGAAGAAGCTGTCTTTATAGGCATCATCGCCCGGGCGTTCCAGGTCGCCGTCACGGAGCGGCGTTTTGATGGCTTCGAGAGCCGGTACAGTGCGGCCATTGCCCTTGAGCTTGCTTTCGCCTTCTTCGTAAGCAGCCTTGATGGCAGCGCGGATTTTTTCTACGGTCTTTGTATCCGACTTAGGGATGATCAGGCTGACGCTGTATTTCGGCGTACCGCCGTTGATGGACTTCGGTTCCCAGACGTTGGCGTAAGACCAGCGCGTATTGACTCCGGTGATTACCTTGCACGGATTGACGTAGTTGTTAGACATAGTAGTTTCCTCCTTAATTTGCAGCGTTAAAATCATCAGCCGCCGTATGCATCGCCGGACGCTTGTCCGATTCCGGTACCAGGACCGGTTTTCCCTGCGGCTTTTCGACTAAATTTGACAGCAGTTCTTCGAACCGCTTCTTGCCGAGCTGTTTTGTCATTGCCGTGATGCCGAGCAGCTTCTTTTCATATGGGTCGAAGCCCGCTTCTTCCACTTTGGCGGCGACTGCTTCTTCACTTACGTAGCGGCGGTTCGACCGGCCTTCGACCAGTTTCCATCCGTCCCACTGCTTGCCGGAAAGGGCTTGCTGCAATGCGTATTCCTTGACATCCCCGGCCCAGTTCACCAGTTCATCGGCCCTCTCCAGGACGGCTTCGATTTCTTCATCCTGCAGCGTGGACGGGACGGCAAAATCATACCGGGCCAGTTCCAGATTGTACTCGGCCCGCTTGCGGCAGGTTGCCTTGATCTTGCAGAAGCGGCAGTGGTCACCGGCTTTATATTCGCCCTCACCTTTCGCCGCCAGTTCTGCCGCAGGCTTCAGCACCGTTTCGGCCCACTGGAGCAGTTCGCCCTTGTCCAGACGATAGGTGCTGACGTTGTCACGGCGCGGCTGGAAGATGGTCATCGATACATGGTTGATATCGTAGATACCGTCAAAGAGCTGGAGCGCCCCTAATGCGTAACACATCATCTGACTGTTCTGCTTGGCATCAACCAGGACACCAAGCCCGTGTTTGTAGTCGATGACGGTCAACGCATCGTCGGCTACGATGACACAGTCGCCAGTACCGAAACCTCCAGGGACCCACCTGGAAAAGTCCAGCCGCTGCTCAATCAGGACCAGCGGGTCCCTACAGACAGTTTTGGCAGCTTCGACCTGCTCCATCACATACTGTGCATATTCATCGGTACATTCGGCCATCTCTTCATCAAAGAACGTGAGTCCCTTCGTCGGATCTGCCGCATCACGGCCCAGTGCCGACAGTACCTTATATTCGCAGAGACTGTGAGCATCGGTTCCCTGCAGAGCAAATTCGCTGGGTGTATCCGGAAGTTTGGCGCATTCCTGCGCAGACGGCGGGCAGGCCAGCCAGCGATAACTGGAGGAAGCGGAAAGGACCGCGTGTTTAGTCGGCATGTCCCATCGCCTCCAATTCTTCCATCAGGGCCGGATACTTGGCCGCATCCACGCCAGAAAGCTTATCGGCACCGAACTTCTGGATGAGCTGTCGTACTTCTTCCGTGTGTCCCTGGCGAGCCTTATCGGCAGCCACTCTGCGGACATTTTCCAAGGACAGCTTCTTCTCCGGTTTCTTTTCTTCCTCGGCAGCAGGTACTTCTTCCTTTTTCTCCATCAGGGCATCGGCCATACGGAGAAGTGCCTTCCCGCAATCGGACAGTCCTGCCGCCAGTTTCTGCAATTCATCGTTTGTCATTCAGGTTGACTCCTTTCGCTTTTCGTTGACCGTTCAAAATCTGAAGATGTCTGGCGATGCTGTTCGTGGTGACACTGATGGCCATCAACACATCGGCCAGTTCCTGGTCCAGTCTTTGCTGCACCAGATTGTCAGGCATTCGGACGTAGTTCATATTTTTCTCCTCCTTCCTGAAGGTTTCTTCTTTGCCCTTCACCAGTAGTAGGACATCTGCGTCATCGTTAAGTACCGATTTTCCCAAAAAAATCCGGCCGCTTTTTTCACGGCCGGATTTCCTACCTACTTAGCGATAGTCTTTAAGACGGTCCTGCAGTAACGCGTAAAGCTTATGTTTCCGCTTATTGACGGCTTTCTGGCTCAGCCCGACTGACTCCCCGACCGCCGCTTCGCTGAAGCCGTCGGCAATCATCGTCAGGATGGTCCGGTCGATGTCTTGCAGTGCAGCCAGTTCTCGCCGGAGAGCCATCAACCGTTCTTTCTTCAGAATTGACTCCTCCAAATCAAAGTCGTCGGGTACTTCCAGTTCGTAATCATCCCGCGCCCGGTCAGCTGATGTCTCATCTGCACCATGTCTCTGCTGACGTTTATCTTCCCGCCAGAGTGGCCGCATATAAGCGCGGTACTGTTCTTCGGTTGCCGGAATCAGAATTGTGCGCACCTTACGGCAGCCGATTTTCGACCAACAGACTTCGCAGTCCTTGTACTGCTCGGTAATGACGGTATCTGGAGTAAGTTCCAGAGGGATAAAAAACTTTTTCTTTTCGTTTGTCTGTAGATTGGCCATGCGCGATCTCCTTCGCATAATGCGAAGCGAGAATCCACGCAGGCAGCCTGTCGAAATTGACCATTAGATGCATCCTCGCTTCTATGGCCAACCTTCCCAGTAGGCTGACATATTGACTTGACGAACCGACTCTCGGCTCTGGGCACTCCCGCGTCCGAAAGTGAACGTTGAGTCGGCTTTCTCTGTTCAGAGGACATCTGTATACTTCGAGATGTTTCCATGAACAAAAATAAATGATAGAATTAAGTTAACTTACATCTCTACTATACGAAATGACCTGCCCCAAAATTAGATGGTTTGGGAAACCGTAGGAAAAATAGGAAAACAAGGAGACCTATCATGCTATTTACCGAGGTCATACATGCCATTCATCCCCACCTCATGAAGGATGCCGATGTTCCTACATTCATGCGCAATCTGATTCAGATGCTTTGTGATATTCCGGAAGATGAATGGTATACAAAAAGGGACCCATCCTCAGAAGAAAGCTACAAGGATGGATCCCTCAGAAAGTTTTATACAAAAGGGCCTAGTAAAAAATTAGCAAAAAAAATATTAGCCCGTTTAACACGAGATAATTTTTCAGAATCTATTCATGCTCCAGACCGTTCAGATGTTGTATTGGAAAGTCTGGCAAAAGATATTTCCCCCTTTACTAATGATGCGACCAAAGATAATGTCGGTGCTAAATTATTTGATTTGTTAAAAGATGGACTTGATGAGATTGTTGACCCAGCACTGGCGAATACTCGACTTGAACTTGAAGCTCAACAAAAATCGAATCAACTAAAAGGCAACTATGGCAGCGGTCTATTAGACGATTGCAATAATACCTGTTCGATGCCCGGTTGTTCCCACCATCTCCAAAAACTTGCTGATGACGGACGAAGTGTTCCTGATTACGAAGTTATTGTCATTAACGATAAAAAGTCGTCTTCCTTCTCTAATGTTTGCGCTGTTTGCCATGATTGTTTCAAAAAATATATATTGAAACATACGGCTAAGGAACGTAAAGAACTTGAATTAATAAAAAAATTACAGGTGGATACCAGAACCGCCAGAAAGACTATGTCCGAGGTGCAAATCGATAAGGGAATTACGCAAGTCGTTGAAAGTCTGATGAATCTGAAGCCTGGTGCTTTGAGTTCGCTAAATTATGACCCTACGTTTATTGCAAATAAAATCGATGAAAATGAAAATTGGCTTCTGGCCGAAACCGTAAAGAATTATGTTACGAAATATTTTTTCTTTATAAATCAAACTATGCAAAACCTATCCAGACAAAACCAATACCCCGATGAATTAATTCGCGCTGAAATAAAAACCATTTATCGGCGTCTGGAGAATAAGGAACTTTCACAAATGGAAATATACGACAATATATCCAAACAAATCCATCGTCTCACAAAGCAGCATTTAATCTATTGCAATATTGTCGTCTGCTATTTTATTCAATCGTGCGAGGTATTTCATGATCTTACCAAATAAATTATTTTCATATAACGATAGCATCTTGTCTAAGTTGCCAAGCGTGTTAAAAAATCTAGATACTCCCAAAACGCCCGTTTTACTTTTGCATTTATGTAAAGACATTAATGGTCCGATTGAACTGGTTGATGTCTTAGATTGTCTATATGCTCTCAAAAAAATTACATTGAATGACAAGGGAGAAATTGAAAAATGTTAACAGAAATATCCTGCTCCAAGCTTGAAACCCAAAAACATCCAACCGGAACAGTACATTTCCATCCTGGCTTAAACGTTGTATTGGGAGATAGCCACGGAGCGAATTCTATCGGAAAATCCACCATGCTTTTGATAATAGATTTCGTATTCGGGGGTTCTTCCTATGTAACCAGTAATGCTGTAAGCGAAGTAGGGCATCATGAGGTGTTTTTCACCTTTCACTTTGACAACCAAAGTTTCAAATTTTCGCGGCTCACAGATAATCCAACCACGATTTATTACCATAAAAATGACGGAACTGTAGAAGAGGAAACCATAGCGGCCTACACCCAATGGCTCTGTCAAAAATATAATATGGATTATCCAGGGGTTTCTTTCAGAGATACTGTCAGCCGATTTTTCCGCATCTATAATAAAAGCAAAATCGATGAAACACGGCCTTTAAATATTAGGGAATCAGAAAGCAATAACGATGCTATCAATGTGCTACTCTGCCTTTTTAATCATCATGATGAAATTGCCTTTTTTCAAAACACACTAAAAGAGGCTAAGGATAAATATGCTGCTTTTCGTGCAGCGCAGAAATATAACTTTATCCCATCCGCAATCACCAAGCAAAAAGACTACACAGAGGCTCAGTCAAAATTACTCAAACTGCGCCAAGAGAAAGAAGACCTACTTTCTACAAGCAATTCCGCTGTAGACGCCAAAGAAGTAAAAAAGGCCAACTACATAAACGAGTTAAAAAGAGAGCTTCGTGATTCCAGAAAAAAATTGGAACAGAAAAAAAGTGATATCCATCTGGTCGATTTAAATCTGCAGCTTGGAGTTCAACCAACAGAGGCCGATTTGAATAACCTTCTGACTTTCTTTCCGAATGCTAATATTGAAAAATTGACAGCAATTGAAAAGTTTCACCACAAGATACAGTCCATACTCAGAAATGAAATGTTGCAAACAAAGGTAAATATGGAACAAGAACTGTATCGCATCCAGGCAAAAGTAGATAAGGTTCAGGCCCGCATCGAGCGGCTAAAGCCCTCTATGGCATTCAGTGATGAATTTCTTACTACATATAGTAAGTTGGATCGTGAGATCACTACCTTGGAAACTGAGTGTAATAATTTTATAGAACTGCAAAATCTATCTAAGATAAAGAGCCAGGCAAAAGATGCATTGGAAGAACGAACTACCTTGTTATTGCATCAAATGGAAAAACAAATTAATGATGAGATGGAAAAAGTTAGCAACTTTATTTCTCATGGCAAGGATAATGCCCCTATCCTTAGATTGTTGAAGAGCAACAGCTATACTTTTGAAACACCGCGAGATACTGGAACGGGAACCAATTATAAAGGTATGCTTATTTATGATCTAAGCATTTTAAAGCTGACGCCTCTGCCAGCTCTTGCTCATGATTCCTTATTGTTCCCGAATATTTCTGACGAAAATCTGCGGCAGCTGTTGCAGTTGTATGCATCTTTCAAAGACAAACAAATATTCATTGCTTTCGATCGACAAGATAATTTAGGCCCTGATACTTCTAAGCTTCTTAATAGCCAAGCAGTTATAAAACTGGGGCCCAACGATGAAACTTTGTTCGGTATTCAGTGGGGTAAGAAGAAAGAATCATAATTCAAACGGCAGTAACGATAAAAAGCTATCGTTACTGCCGTATTCATTTCACTCCCCCACCAGCTTTCATTTCTCCTGGCCAGCCCCCTCTATTTTCGGGCATAAAAAAACCGGCCTTCTGCCGGGATACGTTAAAACCTCGCTAAATATGGACTTTTAGGCTATGCATACCTTTCTTTAAATTGTATCAATCTCAAGCATCTTTGCTCATAGCAGGAATAAGTCGCATCTTTAATCTGGTCTTCTACGGGGTAGAAAGCCAAATCAGCCATGAGTTCGACGACATCGCGTGGCGTCCAGTGTTCCCCGGCTTCTTCGTTGTTTTCTTCATTGAAACGGCGGATGAGTTCCTCGAAAATGGTCCCCATGCCATGATTATCCAGTCCAGGTAACTTTACAATCTTCTTTTCTTCATCTTTATACACCGGCTTAGGGCTCAAGTTAATATCAGACGACGTGAATTTCTCAATGACGGCTCCTAAAATATCGGCATCAACCATGGTCCGGATCTGGTCACGGAACTTGAATTTATCGAGGATTTCCTGAACGTTCGGAGAGAAACCGTCGAGATAGGCCTTAAAATCCGCTTCTAAGGTCTGTTTCTTCCCCCGGCTGGTCAGGTCCTTCAACAGGAACCAGCCTTGTAATCTTCCCTCGCCTTTGCAATCTTCTCTCTGAACTCGTCACTGA